>SAMEA104315437__coassemble_339_pt1 | contig 26833 bp, 25 predicted proteins | sample SAMEA104315437__metabat2_high_PE_004 | metagenome-assembled genome bin SAMEA104315437 (sample SAMEA104315437) | gut metagenome | biome: Monkey gut; feature: monkey-associated habitat; material: faeces | place: China | collected 2013
TGCTATTGTACAATATTATTTAGATATTTGCAACATTTTTGTTTCGTAAATGAATAAATTTTTACTGTCATCCAAAAAACTTATGTATAATCAATAATTAATGCAATATATAAAAGAAAAAAAGCTTGATACAATTTATATCAAGCTTATTGCTTCTTATGGTGCAGCAGATGAGATTTGAACTCACACATACATGCGTATACTACCCCCTCAAAGTAGCGCGTCTACCGTTCCGCCACTGCTGCATTTAGGATACTTTGTAGTATCCATTATATATTAATTTCTTTTACATCATCAGGTATTAAAATGTTTACATCTTCATGTACATCCGTAGATGCAAGTTTTGAAACAGGAAGTTTAATATAGTTGGCTTCTGCTTCTGCTAGAATGTTACCATTCATATCTTTGATGTAACCAGTTCCTGAGAAAAACTTTTTACTACTTTTGGTTATTTTTCCCACCGCATAAAGTGGCGTATCTAATGGGGTAGGTTTTCTAAATTTTACATGTAGATCCATTGTTACTCCCCATACATCTGGTTCATCTATCCAGATGGCTCTACCTATTATTTCATCAAGCATTGTTGAAATTAGGCCACCATGAGTTCTTTCGGGATAACTTTGATGAATTTGTGAATATTTGAAGATCGATACTACACTTTTATCTTCCATTTCATAGAATGGAGCTTTTAGACCTGCTTCATTATTAATTCCGCAGATAATACACATTTTACTATTAACTTGCTTTTTTATTACTTTCATTCTTGCCTCACGTATTTTTTTGATAATTTATTCGTATTATTATATAAGGGGGAAATGTTATGAATAATAATAATTCAAATATTCATGAAATTCGGTCATTTATTGACTGGATAATGACTTTAACCCCTTTTCAATTTACAACGATTGGTACTATCACTGGTTATATTTTAGCTGAAAATCTTACTGTTGATCAACAAAACTCACTAGGTAACTGGTTAGAGTTTGTTGGACAATTACTTTTGACCTATAATGCCCAAGCATCAGCAAATCAATGTAATATAAGTTGTGATGAATACAATGAACTAAAAAGGAAAATTGATTTAATCATGCGAAGATTTAATATTAAATCATAGGCAATCGGGAGAAATATAGATTATTTTATCATCTTTGTGTTCATTATAAAAGTCTTTAGCAATTTTTGTTGTAAAAGGTAGACATTTTTTTATTTCTCTTTCTACGTCCACAGTAGGTTTATTTAGAGCTTCTTTTACTCTTTTTAACATCATATATCTTGTTATTTCGTATCGTTCAAAAGGGAAAGTAAGTTGGAGATATTCCTCTGCAGTTTCAAGGTTAAATCTTTCATCACCTTGTAATGCGAAAAAAGTATATAGATAAATAATGGTATTATTACATGTCTTTTTTAAGAAGTTAAAAGCATTAAGCGTTATTTCTTTGGCTTTTTCTTCATCTACTTTAGTTCCAATTCCGTTTAGGTATGCGTGAGCCATATAGCCATCTGAGCATACACATTGAGCCGCAAAGTAGTTGATACGTTTAAGATATGCTTCTTTATATAATTTAAAGGCTTCTTCATTGTTACCAGTAACTTCATAAAAACGAGCTAAAGCCGAAATATTACATGATTCATCAGGATCATCGTTATATGATGCAAGCAAAAATTCTTTAGCACGGTCATAGTTTACACTTAAGCCATTTTCTCCAAATAAGAACATAAAGCCTAACTTTTTGTAATTCCAAGTTTCTATTTTTTCTAGGGGAATCTTTTTATATTTTTTAAAGTAGCGATAGAATCTTTTAGGATTAACATCAATCATTGAGATTATAGATATAAATTTTAAATAATCAACACCATTTTTAGTGCCATTTTTCATATACGCGCTTTCAATTTCATCATATGGACGGTTTAGGCGATATTTTGTTGTCGCAAGACAATTTAGGGTATCGTTTCTATCCTCAGCTTTTTTATTATAATCTCTAATTAATTCAAGATTATCTGAATTTAAATGAAGTAGATAGTTTATGTTATATAAGCGGATAAAAGTAGTGTAATTTGGAGAAAGTTCATATGCATGTTTATAATAAGGAAGGGCTTCCTTTAAATCTTCATTACTTTTAGCATTATCTTGATAGGTTGCACCTACGTAGCTATTTATAAATGGAGAATCATTGGTTTTTAAATATTCTTTAGCAGTTGTGATGATACTATCTATATCATCTATTGCTTGATATATCTTTAATTTATTTATTATATATTCTTCTTCTTTTAGTTCATTCTTAATTGTTTCTAAAATTTCTAATGATTCTTTAGCCTTTTTCATGTTCATAAGAACTTCGATATGTAATAGTTCAATGGAGATATTTTTGTCTTCATATTTTTTTGCGACTAAGATTGAGGCTTCAGCTTCCTCAAGGTAGTGAGGATCCTTATTTTCATCGCGATTGTATAATTCTAAGTTTATTCTTGCACGATCATAATAGTAATTAAAGCTTGCACCAAAGCGACTATACATATCATCAAGTAATTGTGATGCTTCATCAAAGCGACCAAGTTCAAGTAGGATATCAACTTTACAGTAGTAGTGATTAAACTCATCAGCATTTTCATCTTCTAAACATTTGTTTATATAATCTAAGGCTTCTTCAAGGTAATCATTACCTAGGAAAAAACAAGCTCTTGACATTGCGAAATTATAATCAAGTGCAAAATCACTATAGTCACAATCTTTGGCTTTACCACATAAATAGGCAGCACGATAGTTTTCTAAGTGACTATATGCAATGACTAAACATGCAATGGCTTTTCCTTTTAGTTCACTTTTTGATTGTGCGACCTTGTCAAAATCATTTATAACGTCTTCATCAACTTTATTTAAACAAACAAATTTCATAAATGCTCGATTAAATATCGCTTGGTAGTTTTTTGGTTCATTTTGTATTACTTCATCAAGTACTTCAATTGCTTTTTCATAGTTACCATCGTTTATAAATTGTGACATTTTTTCAAGTGTTTGTTTATCCATATGTTTCCTCCTTGGTTGCCTTTTTTACATACATTAGGTCACTAGCTTTTTTTAGGTCTTCACGCTTATCATAAAGTTTTTTTCCTTTTGCAATGCCAATATCAATTTTAGCAATACCATTTCTAATTACAATCCTTAATGGGATTATGGTATAACCTTCTTTTTGAATTTTTTGACCTAGCTTTATGATTTCACGATGGTGAAGTAGTAATTTTCTTTTCGCATCCGGAATGTGATTAAAGATATTCCCCATTTCATATGGAGAAATAGTCATACCTACAATAAACATTTCATTGTTTTTTATTTCACAATAGCTTTCTTGAATGCTTACTTTACCATTTCTAATTGATTTGATTTCCGTTCCTTTTAGAACAAGACCTGCTTCAATTTCTTCTTCGATGAAATAGTCATGATATGCTCTTTTATTTTGGCATATTATTTTTTCATTATTTGTCTTCATTTTCCAACTTTCCTAACATTTTAAATGTTATTTGATGCTTTTCTATATTTATATCTATTAATTTTACCTTAACTACATCGCCAAGTCTATAGATATGATCTTTTTTCTTTCCATAGATAATTCCTTTTTTCTCATCTACTTCATAATAGTCATAGGGAAGATTTTCAAATCTCGCAAGACCTTCAACGGTATTTTCTAAAGTTATGTAAAGTCCCCAGTTAACGACTGATGAAATCATACCTGTGAATACTTTTCCCATAAATTGTTCCATATATTCACATTTTTTCATGTCAGTAGTATCTCTTTCTAAGCGTTCTGCCGTTTTTTCTTTAAGTGACGCTTGAATGCCGGTATCATGAACTTTTTTTGTAAAGTATAGAATAGGATCATTGTTAGTTTCACTTTCATTGAATAAGAATTGTTTCATTAGGCGATGAACGAGAAGATCAGGGTATCTTCTTATTGGTGATGTAAAATGGGTATAACACTTACTCGCAAGGCCATAGTGGCCAATATTTTCTTCTTGGTATTTAGCCTTTGACATTGTTCTAAGTAAAGTATTACTTAAAACAACTTTTAAAGTTTTTTCTAGTGGGTTGCTTTCATCATTTGTGTTTATCAAGAATTGTTGAAGAGCTTTTGGTAGAGCTGCCTTATTTTTATATGAGAATTCTTGTTTTAAACTCTTCAGTCTAGTCAAAAAAAGATTTAATCTTTCATCATCTGGTTCATCATGAACACGGTAGATAAAAGGAACATCAAGCCATGTCATTTGTTCAGCCACACTTTCGTTTGCGACTAACATGAATTCTTCAATTAATTTTTCAGCACTTCTTCTTTCGCGGTAAGATAAGTCAATGACGTTACCATTTTTATCAAGATTTACTTTTACTTCGGTAGTTTCAAAATCAAATGATCCACGTTTGATTCGTTTTTCGTATAGTTTTTTTGATAGATTGTTCATCAAAATAAGCATTTCATAAATATCTTGATATTTTTCAATCATTTCTTTATCTTCATCTTCAATTATTTTATTTACAGAACTATATGTCATACGATGACTACTTTTCATAATACCTTCATAAAATGATGTATTAATGATTTTGGCTTCTTTGTCAAGTTCAATCTCAGCAACTTCAACTAAGCGGTTTACCCCTTCATTTAGTGAACAAATGCCATTAGAAAGTTCTAGTGGTAACATCGGGATTACCCTATCTGGCAAATAAATACTTGTACCTCTTTCATATGCTTCCATATCTAAGAAAGATCCTTCTTTGACATATTCACTGACATCTGCGATGCATACTTTTAGAAGGTAGTTCCCATTATCTAAAACTTTTAAAGTTACCGCGTCATCATAATCCCTTGCATCATCACCATCAATGGTAATTATTGTTTCTTTTGTTAGGTCATGGCGATTCTTGTATTTCTTTATGTCAACTTCTTGAGGGATGGATTTTGCTTCTTTGATGGTTTCATCATCAAATTGATATTTAACCCCGCTCGCAAGAACTTGCATTGTAATATCCATGCCTATTTCAAATTCATCACCATATACTTCTTTAATTTTGGCTTCTACTTGATCATACTTATAATATTTAGTAATTTCAACTTTTACTACTTTATTAAGTATTTTTTGATCAACATCTTTAATACTTGCCCAAACATTAATTTTATTGATTAATCCTTTTACAAAGAAGCGATTTTTATGTTTCTTTAGTGGTCCAACAATGAAAGTTGTAGCTCTTGTAATGATTCTTACAACTTCACCTTCAAAGCTTTTATTTCTTTCTTGTTTAAAGCGAACTAAAACAGTATCGCCTGACATTGCGGTATGAAGGTTGTTTTCACTAATATGAACACTAAAGGTTTCGCCATCAACAAAACCAAAGCCAGCATCTTTAATGTTTATAACTCCTTTTACAAGGTTAAAGTATTCAAGTAACGCAAATTGATTTTGTTTATTATGAGTAATAATAAAATCATTTTCAAGTTCTTCTAGGGCACTACCTACTTCGTCAAATTCATCTTCTTGCGTTAAATTTAAATCTTTATAAATTTCATCTAAAGTTCTTAGTTGATGTTTTGGGGTTTTTAATAAATTAATTATTCTTTCTTTCATTGTTTCACCTCCTTTAAATTTTCGTGAAAAAAGGGCTTAAACCTAAGCCCTATGTTTCTTTTTTTAGTATCTTTCAATTAATCTAACAACGATTGTTAAAATAAAGAAGATAACTGATAATACTGTAGTTGTTGTATTGATAGCTTTTTCTAATCCTCTTTGTTTTTGATTAGCAAATAAATCTGATTTTTCACCAGTGAAAGCTGACATACCATCTTCTTTAGATGATTGAACAACAACTAATAAAATCATTAATACAGATACTACTAGTAAAATATAGTCATACCATTTTAAAGCACTCATAAAAGGCCTCCATTTATCTATTTTTTTATACAATTCTTTGTTATTATATCATAAGATAACAAATAATGCAATCGTTTTACTTTTTTGTTATTTTAGAATAATTTCAATTATTTCATCTACTTGTTTTACAGGAATGATTTCAAGGCTATTTCTAACGCTTTCAGGTATTTCATCAATGTCTCTTAGATTATCATAAGGTATTATTATTTTCTTTAATCCGCTACGATGAGCAGCTATTGATTTTTCTCTTAAACCACCAATTGGAAGAACCTGGCCTCTTAGGGTTACTTCACCAGTCATTCCAATATCATGACGAACAGGACGGTTTGTGAAAGTTGAAATTATCGCCATTGTAATGGTAACACCAGCTGATGGACCATCCTTAGGGATTGCACCTTCAGGAACATGGATGTGTAAGTCTGATTCTTTAATTTCTTTAAGATCAATACCAAATCTTTCCGCATTAGTTTTAACATATGAGAATGCAGCTTGAGCTGATTCTTTCATTACATCACCAAGTTTACCAGTTAGAAGTACTCTACCCTCACCTTTATAGTGGGTTGCTTCGATTGATAAAGTGTCACCACCAAATTGGGTGTAAGCAAGACCTGTTACAACACCTACTAAATCTGATTCTTCAGTTTTATTATTGACAAAGCGTTGCTTGCCGAGGAATTCTTCAAGATTGTCAACTGTTACATCGACTCTTTCTTTTCCATCCATTAATACAATCTTTACTGATTTTCTAACAATTGTTCCGATTAATCTTTCAAGTTCACGAACACCGGATTCACGAGTGTAGTTTTGAATTATTGTGTAGATTGCTTGATCACTAATTGAAAATTTTGATTCATCAAGGCCATTGGAAGAAAGTTGTTTTTTAATTAAATAGTTTTTAGCTATTTCAAACTTTTCATACTCAGTGTAACTTGATAATTCAACAATTTCAATACGATCACGTAAAGTTTCGGGAATATTATCTAGGTAGTTAGCTGTCGCAATGAAGAATACTTGAGATAGATCGAATGGTTCTTCAAGATAGTTATCACTAAAGAATTTATTTTGTTCAGGATCTAGTACTTCAAGCATTGCACTTGCGGGGTCACCCTTGTAATCACTACTCATTTTGTCGATTTCATCAAGTAAGAAAACGGGATTATTTGTTCCTGCACGTTTTAGATTTTGAAGAATTCTACCTGGAAGAGCACCAAGGTAAGTACGACGGTGACCTCTTATTTCTGCTTCATCTTTTACACCACCTAAACGAAGCGATACAAATTCTTTGTTTAAGGCTTTAGCAATTGATCTTGCGAGAGATGTTTTACCAACTCCTGGAGGACCAACAAGACAAAGAATGGTTAGAGGATTTTTACCAGTCATAATTTTGACTGCTAAATATTCAAGAATTCTTTCTTTTACTTTATCAAGACCATAGTGATCTTGATCAAGAATCTTTTTAGCAAGCATAATATCATTAGAATCAACAGATTGTTTATTCCATGGTAAAGCAATTAAGAAATCAATGTATGAACGGATAATTCCTGATTCAGGTGATGTGCTAGGCGTAGATGCATAACGATTTAATTCGTTTAAGGCCTTTTCTTCAACAGTTTTTGGCATGCCTGATTTTTTGATTTGTTCTCTTAACAAATCAATATCTGTTTCTTTCTTAGCTTTATCACCAAGTTCATCTTGGATTGCTCTCATTTTTTCACGTAGGTAATATTCTTTTTGACTTTCATTGATACTTCGTTTTACTTCTTCATCTATTTTCATTTCTAAAGAGCGGAAAACTTTTTGCTTTCTTAGGTCTTCAAGAATGTATATTAAACGTGTGTTAATGTTAGTTTCAAAAACGTAACGTAAATGTGTTTTATAATCTCCTACTAAATTAAAGGCAATTAAATCACTAAATTCATCACTAGTTGTTTCTTTTCTTAGTGCTTTTAGGATTGAATCACGATTTTCAATTACTGATATCATTTTATTGTCTGATACCAATTCTTGTTTTATTAGTTCTAATGTCGCAAGTTCTTTGGTTTCATCTTCAGTATAAGATGGACAAGTTGTAAAATCAACCATTAAGTTAGGGTTAGTTAGGGTAAATTCATTTACATGGCAACGAACGATTGGTTGGATTTTTATGCGATGAGAACCATTTGGATTAGTCATATGTAGAACAACTTTTGATAGAATCCCCATTTGATAATATCTATCAATTTTAGGAGTATCAAAATCATCTTTACCTTTTAATGTGAATAGAACAACTAAATAGTTACGATATTGTTCTGCTACTTTTAATGCTTTGATGTCACTATCATTATTTACATCAATTCTAATTTCATTACCTGGAAGTGGAACGATATCAGAAAGGGATATAGCTGGAAGTTGTTCTCTTTCTTCTATATTTTTGTCAAACATTTTGTCTCCTTTCTTTATGCGGAAGGGATAGCCTCCTGGCATAAATTATATTCTATATTTTCTTTTTCGATTATTATTTGGTTTATTTCATTGTTATAAGGTAATTCAAACATTACATCAAGCATTCTTTCTTCAATGATTTTTCTAAGAGCTCTAGCACCAGTACCTTCATCAAAGGCTTTTTTTGCGATTTCTTTGATTGCACTTTCAGAAAATATTAGATGGATATTATCACTTTTAAATAATCTTTCATATTCCTTGGTGATAGCCTTTTTTGGTAAGGTTAAGATCTTTTCTAAATCTTCTAAGGTTAGTGGTTCAAGTCTTGTGATAACAGGAAGGCGACCTAGGATTTCGGGAATAATGCCAAATTTTTGAAGTTTTCTAGTATCTATTAAGTTTTGATCTTTTTGCGTTGTATTTTCAAATCCAACAACATTATTTTTTACTTTGTCTAGTCCTTCAAAACTTCCTGCACAAATAAATAGAACTTTTGATGTATCAAATTTTAAGTACTCTTGATATGGGTGTTTACGACCACCTTGAGGCGGTACATTAACAATATTTCCCTCAATGATTTTTAGTAATGAGTTTTGAACTCCCTCTCCTGATACATCTCTTGTTATTGATGGATTTTCCCCTTTTCTTGCGAGTTTATCAAATTCATCAATAAAGACTATGCCCTTTTGAGCAAGTTCTAAATCATAGTCTGCATTTTGTAACAATTTTAAGAGAATATTTTCTACATCTTCTCCAACATAACCAGCTTGGGTATACACTGTTGCGTCACAGATAGCAAGGGGAAGATTGAGGATTGATGCCATTGATTTTGCAAGTAAAGTTTTACCGACTCCAGTTGGACCAATCATTAAGATGTTAGGTTTTTCTAAATCATCTAACTCTGGGCAAGTTATTCTTTTATAGTGTTCATATAAAGCAACAGCTAAAACCTTTTTAGCATTATCTTGGCTAATGACCATTTCACTTAGTTTATCATAGATATACCTTGGGGAAATGTTTTCTTTAGCAGTTTCTTTTAAAAAGTCGCTATTTAGAACTTCTTTTTTGTCAAAGTTTAATAATTCATAATAGAGTTCAAGACAGTCCATACACATCCATGCATGGTTTCCTTCAACACCAAAATTTTCAATTGTTATTTCTCGGTTACAAAACGAACAATAATGTTTATCCATAATAATCACGCTCCATAATTATTATGGAGCGAAATTCATTTTTTATTAGCTTTATTTAGTAATTACAGCACTTGATTTAATTAAATCAATAGCTTTAACCATCATTAAATGATGTTCAACTTGACTTGCATCATATTTTTTCTTAACATCATTAACTTTCTTAGTTGCTTCTTCTTCAGTGTCTGTATCTAAAACATTAGCAAGTTTCTTGTATTCATTTTCTACTTCTTCTTTAGAAACTTCAAATTGTTCTTTTTTAATGATTTCTTCAATAATAATTTCTTCGGTAATTTGACGCTTAACATATTCAGTACCAGCTTGACGATATGCTTTTAAGCTTTCAAATCCGCTGTATTGAACTAATACTTCAGTAGGTACTTTATATTGTTGTGCTTGTTGTTCAAGTCTTTTAACTTGTTTTTCAACTTCATTGTCAATAACAGTTTGAGGAATTACAATTTTTGAATTCTTTTCAATTTTCTTCATTAAAGTATCCATAAAGTAGTTTTCTGCTTCTTGTTCTTTTTCTTGCTTTAATAGATTTTTAACATATGTTGTATATTCACTTACTGTCTTTACTTCTGGAAGTTCCATTTCAAGAACTACATCATCAGTTAGTTCAGGTTGTACTTTTTCTTTTACTTCATGAACTTTAACTTTAAATACAGCAGCTTTAGAAGCAAGTTCTGCATGATAGTTTTCAGGGAATACAACGTTAACATCTAGTTCATCACCTGATTTAGTTCCAACTAGTTGATCTTCAAAACCAGGGATAAATGAATTTGAACCAAGTTCTAGAGGGTAATTTTCAGCTTTGCCACCTTCAAAGGCAACACCATCAACAAATCCTTCAAAGTCGATTACAACTGTATCACCTAAAGCGGCAGGTCCTTCTTTAACCATGATTTCAGCTTTGCCTTTTAATTGTTGGGCGATATATTCATCAACCATTTTCTTAGTTACTCTTGTTGATTTAGGTTTAATACTTAATCCTTTGTATTCACCAATTACAGCATCTGGCCATACATCAACAACAGCTGTATATGTAAAACCTTGTCCTTTTTTGATTTCAGCAACATTTAAATCAATTTTTGGATCAGATACAGGCATTACTTCTGCTTGTTGTAAAGCTAGATAGTAAGTAGCTTGTAAAGCAAATTCAATACCATCTTGGTATAGGCTTTCCCAACCATAGTGGTTAATAAATACACTCTTTGGAGCTTTACCTTGTCTAAAACCATCAATTTTTACATTTTTAATTACTTTTTCAAAAGCTCTGTCTAAAGCTTCATCAAATTGTTCAGCTGTTACGTCAATTGTTAATTTAACTTGACTTTCTGATAGTTTTTCTACATTTACTTTTAATTCACTCATACGAATTAATCTCCTTCTTATTTTTACTTTTGTAATTATACCAAATTTTTGTTATTTTTTCTTATAATTTGCTTTTATTCAATGCCATAAGCTTTTAAGACTCTTGCTTCAACATATTTTAGAGGAATAGGACCACAATTAAGAATTAGTTCATGGAACTTAACTGGATCAAATTCAGCTTGCATATTGTTCATTACTTTGTCACGTAAATCACAAAGTTTGAAATATGTGAAATAGTATTGTTGGCAATTATTAGGAACTTCAATTAATCTTTCATAGATTGATTGAGCTTGTTCCATATTAATCTTATAATATTTAGTTAAAAAATTATAAGTTTCTTCGAGTGTCCAACCATCATAGTGAATACCCATATCAAGTCTTGAATAGATTGCACCTTGATAGTCATCTTGCCATTTATAATAATCAATTATATTTTGATCATATCCTTCTAAAAAGTCATATACATAATGTTCAGCATAAGTTGCCCAGCCTTCCATATAGCCAGAATTCTTTAGGACTTTTCTGATAATGTTGGTTTCTTTATTTTTGAAATAAACATTTTGATATAAGTGACCTGGAATACCTTCATGAGCAATGGTATTGTATAAGTAATTATAATCATAATCACTAACTAAGTTACCCTCACTATCTAAATATGATTTCATAATTGATTTTTTATTTAAATAGATATATTCATTATTAAATTCATCAATTGGAGAAACCATGTAAGCAGCAGGGCTAAAGTTATCTTCCATTGATTTATCAACATATTTAACTTGAATATTTAGTGGATTTTGAAGAATTAGTTTTGGAAAGTGACCATTAATTAATTTTTCGAATAAACTAATTTGTTCTTCTGGTGTATTATCCATAAACTTAGCATTTTCAATTTGTTCTAAGAATGTTGGATCAGACTTTACAATTCCCGCAAAGTATTCTTTCTTACTTTCTAGTTGTTGTAATTTATTTTCAATATATGCTTTGGCTTCAGGAACACTGATATCGTAGCCAACGGCTTTTTTGAAGGCAACTTCATAATACTTTTGGCCAATCATCTCACCATCAGCACCAACATAATGTGCAAGACCCATATTGTTTGTTGCACGGCCCTTTAATGAAGGAAGATTATCTTTTACATAACGATATCCTTCAAGAAGCGGACCATTAACTTTCTCGATGTTTTTCTTTTTGTATGTTTCTTTTTCTTCTTCTGTTAAGAAACTAAGATTATCTATTTTGTTGTTTACAACAGTAATCATAAAGTGATTGTCTGTTGTTCCATCACTATTTTTTACTTGATTTATGAAGTTTTCACATTGACCTACTACTTTGTCAATAACAAAGTCAGGCATACCATAACCATTGTCAGCTTTTTCAATTTCAAAGTCAACATATTTTTTGAAGGTTTCTGGAACTAAGTCAAGGTATTTAAAGTAGTTTTCAACATCAAGCTTATCTTTAAATTTGTATTCTACAAGAAGTAATGGTAATTGAGCTTGGTATCCTAGATATGATCCCAAATAATCACTACTTAAATAAGCATATCCCGTACATGCATTTTGTTGATTAATACCATCTAATAAATCAACAATAATATCATAGGTAATTTGTTGATCTTCATTTAATTCTTCATATTTGAATCCTTTAATTTGACCAAAATATAGGTTAATAATTAATAAACCTAAAGCTTGGGTTTTACCTGGTGTTGGTAGGCTTGGTTCATAGCGTTCTAGGCCAAAGTTTTCAGGATTATTAAATAAATAATTAGATGTTAGTTCATTGTTCCCCATTAATGTTTTGAAAATTGAATTAGTGAAATTTTCAAAATTCTCTTTAGGTTGTTCGACAACACATCCAGACATTATAACACTAGAAATTAAAATAACTAAACTACAAATAAATAGTTTTATTTTTTTAATTATATTCATTAATTTCACCCCTTTTTTATATTATTATATAACAATTAACTTTTATTTACAAGTAATTAAGTTTAATTGAAATAAAAATATGAAGATTATAAATTTTTTTCGGACATTATCAATCAATAAAATATAGTTCATTTTACTTTACATTTAGTGGTTTTTATTGTATAATATTAACGCAAATGTCCCAGTAGCTCAGTTGGATAGAGCAACGGCCTTCTAAGCCGTGTGTCGCACGTTCGAATCGTGTCTGGGACGCCATTTTTTTTATAATCTTGACAGACATTTCGTTTTGGATGTCTTTTTTTTTATTTTCCTCATATACTTTATTGAGGTGATTTTTGTGATTATTATTGATCCAGGTCATGGAGGTTGGGATCCCGGTGGTGGTAGTAATAATTACTTTAAAGAAAAAGACTTAGCTTTAAAGATTAGTAATTATGAACACAACCGTTTAAATGAGATAGGTATTCCTAATGTGTTAGTAAGATCTAGTGATGAAACCTTAGCTCCCAATGATCGTTTAAATAGAATAAGTAAACTAGGTGCAAGTGAGTCAGACATTCTTATTAGTAACCATATTAATACGGGAGGATCTAGTGGCGGCGAGATTATTTATTCCTTACGAGGAGATAATGAACTTCCAATGATTATTAGTGAAAACTTAAAAGAGGCTGGACTTTCAATCCGTAATGTTTATCAACGCGTAGGGAAAACCGGCAAAGATTATTACTTTATTCTTCGTGGTACTACTCCAAATAAAGCAATGATTATTGAATATGGTTTTGCTGACAACAAGAAAGATACGGATATGTTAGTTTATAACTGGCAAAATTTAGCTGAGGCGGTAGTTAAGAGTCTTGCTTCATATTACAAAGTTCCATATACTCCCCCAACATACCATATTCATGTCGTTAGACCTAATGAGTCTTTATATTCAATTAGTAAAGAATATAATACAAGCATTGATAAAATTAAAAAAGATAATAATTTAACTAATAATACGATATATCCAAGAATGGAACTTATAATTAATGAAAAAAATTAAATATTTCTTAGTTGTCAGTTTTCTCCTATTTACTGGGGTTATCTTTTTAATATACAAAGATGTAGCAAGAGTTAATATTTATAATACTTTATCATTATGGTTAAATAATGTTTTAGTTACTTTAATTCCTTTTTATTTTTTGAGTAATATTTTAATTAATTATCCGTTTATTAGTAAGATATTCTATCATTTATTTAATCGTATTTTTAGATTTGAAAATACTACATCTTGTTCTTTGTTTTTATTAAGCTTTATTACGGGTAATCCAACATCAAGTTATTTGGTAATATCTGAGGTTAAGAACAACTCAATATCGATTGAAGAGGGAAATAGACTACTAAGAGGAACAGTTCTTAGTAGTCCTTTATTTACCATTTTAATGATTCCTAAGTGGGGATTATTTATTTATTTGGTTCAAATTTTAGTTTCTAGTTTGCTTTTTCTCATCTTTAAGCGCAAAAATACAGAAGAGATTATTCATGTTTATAATAAGAAGGATATTATTAAACTAATTGATGATTGTCCTATGGTTATGCTTACAATCTTATCATCAATGATATTTGTTTGTATGTTTAAAATTCCTCTTTACAAAATTCAAGATTTATTTAAATTAAACAGTAGTGTTTTTGTAACTTTTTTAATTGATTCAATGGAGTTAACTACAGGATTAAATTGTATTATTGGATATAACATTGAGGATACTTTAAAAGTACTTCTTCAGACATTTTTGTTATCATTTGGGGGGCTTTCTATTATTGTTCAGATCTTAAGCGAATTAAAAAAGACTAATTTATCAAAAACTAGTCTTGTGTTATCTAGATTTATTCATGGGTTAATCTCTAGTTTAATTATGTTCTTCTTGATGATATTTTTTTAGTAAGGCATCTTTAACTACTTTGGGTACAAAGCTTGTAATGTCACCACCAAATTGAGCAATCTCTTTAACACTACTTGAAGAAAGAAAAGAAAATTCATGTGAACTCATAATAAAGATGGTTTCAATTTCTTCATTTAAATGGTGATTGAGAGTTGCTAATTGAAGTTCATACTCAAAATCACTTACCATACGTAGACCTCTAAGCATTGCGTTAGCATTTACTGATTTTGCAAAATTAACGGTAAGTTGGTCAGTTGAGGTGACAATTACATTTGGGAGATCTCTTACTACTTCTTTTAAAAGTTCTACTCTTTCTTCTGTGGAGAATAAAGTGTGTTTTTGAATGTTTTTAGGAACAACTACATATAATTTATCAAATAATATTGCTCCTCTTTTGATAATATCTAAATGACCATTAGTTACTGGGTCAAAGCTTCCAGGATATACTCCAATACGCATAATTACTCCTTTTCTAAAATCATTACTTCACTACTTGAGTAAGTACGACATAATTTTATTTTTAAGTTTGGGTAGTCTTTTCTTACCACATCTTCCTTAGGATATTCAGCCATAATGTATCCACCATCTTCAAGCATGTCATTGTCAAGAATAAAAGTAATTAATTCATCAATGACTTTCATTCTAAATGGAGGATCTAAAAATATTAAATCAAATTTTTTGTTTGTTAGTTTTTTTAACATTTGATCATATGAACCTTGAAGAATTGTAACTTGATTTTCAACTTTTAAGGTCGCAATGTTTGTTTTTATGATTTTGATAGCTTCAACATTATTATCAATGATATATGCATGTTTAGCACCACGACTTATTGATTCTAAGCTTAAAGCTCCGCTTCCACCGAAAACATCAAGAACAACAAAATCAGGAATATAGTTTCCTAAGCTATTAAAGATGGCTTCTTTGGTTCCATCAAGTGTTGGTCTTGTTTTTAGGCCTTCAAGTGTTACTAATTTTCTACTTCTAAATTTTCCGCCAATTATCCTCATATTTAATATTCCTCATGTTTTAATTACTAAATAATAAGCAATATAACACCTTATCCGTTATATTGCTTGTTTTTTTAGTCTTCTTTTTCAATATAATAGAAATCTTGCTTTTCATCATGTCCTACATGATATTTTACCCCAACGACTTCAAAAGAAGGGTAATTATCGCCTTTTTCATACGCAGTTATATGATGAACAATCATTTCGTTATCTTCGTTTTGGAGACCACCTAAAGATAAGGGTTTCATATATGATACTACCCAACCTACTTGATTTTCTAGTCCATAATCATCTCTCTTAATTTTACGGCCTGTAAAATCATGAGCAAAATCTACATCACCAAATTCTCGTGTCCAAATCAATAAAGCTTCTTCTTTTCTCATTGTGTACCTCCGACTATAAATATTATAGCATTTTTTGAATATAAAGTCAACTCAAGGATAAAATTATCCGTATTTTAGATTTTTTAATTTATATTTACTTTGTGATTATTTCCTATTAAAATAGTTTAATTAGATCCTCTATCGGTTCTTCTTTTGATACTTCTTTGATCGTATCACCAATAAATAATACTTTTGGTTTTAGGTGATTATTGTATGATGATGCCATTGAATAAGTGTAAGCACCGGTTGCATATACAACTAGGATATCTCCAGGTTTTGTTTGAGGAAGTAAAACATCTTTAGCAATTATATCCCCTGATTCACAACACTTTCCAGCTACATCTACAACTATTTCTTTTTTCTTTGTGACTTTGTTTGTTACTTCACATTGATAAATTGCTTGATATAAAGCTGGTCTAATATTGTCAGTCATGCCACCATCTATGAATAAATAGTTCTTACCACCATATGTATGTTTCGTTATTCCACATGTATAAAGGCTGATTCCCGCATTACCAACGATACTTCTTCCAGGTTCTATGAAGACTTTTTCAAGATGATAATTCTTTTCTTTGGATAGTTTTTCAAGATGTTTTATCATTCTATTTAATAATTTAGGGGTATCAAATGATGTATCATTTTCATAATATTGGATACCAAAACCACCTCCTAAATTAAGGTATGGTAATTTAATTTGATATTTTTCTTCTATATTTTTACTAAAGTCAATCATTTTGTCAATGTTTAATATAAATGGTTTAAAGGCTTTAATTTGTGATCCAATATGGGAGTGGAATCCTAAAAGTTTAACATATTTACTTTCAAGATACTCTTTAATGATTTTGTCAATCAATACTTCATCATAAATACTTTCGCCAAATTTAGATACAAACAAAGCAGTTTGAATGTATTTGTGCGTATGAGCATCAATGCCTGGATTAACTCTAAACAAGGTGTTTATTGATTTTTGATAATGTTTAGCTACTTTATTTAGTCTTTGTAATTCATCTAAATTATCTACTACAATTATTCCAACATTATTTTTTACCGCATATTCTAGTTCTTCATCCGATTTATTATTGCCATGAAAGACTACTCTTGTTAATGGAAAACCTGAATAGTTAATTACATATAAATCACCAAGGCTAACAGCATCAATCATTAAGCCTTTTTTTGATGCCATTTTACAAATTTCTGGCACTAGGAAAGCTTTGGAAGCGTAAACTATTTCTGTCATAAATTTTTCGCTACAAAAGTAATCTTTAAATTCATCCATTTTTTCTTCTAGTTCAAATTCATCAAAGACGTAAAGGGGAGTTTTATATTGGTTTGCGAGAGAAGTTAAGGAAACGTTGTTTAAATATAGTTCATCGTTTATTACTTTTAAGTTTGTTGGTCTCATGTTATCCTCTAATTCTTTTGGTTGGTACTACCCATACCACCTGTTCTTACTGTTTCTACATCGTCATCTTCAGTTATGCCAAAAGGAATAAAAATGCCTTGGGCGAAAGCTTCACCTTTCTTAATAGTTACAACTTTATCTGTTGATTCATTAGTTATTTTAATAAAGATATGACCTTCATTTAACGCGTGATAGTAATCACTATCTATTATTCCTACTGTATTATTAAGTCTTAAGCGATATTTAAAACCTAGACTACTACGAGGGAAAATACTTAAAAACCAGCCATCTTCAATTTTTACTCTAACCCCAGTTGGTACTTTGATGGTTTCTTGGGGATTAAGTGTAAAATCAATTGGTGAATAAAAATCATAACCAGCAGAGCCTTTTGTTGCTCTTTGGGGTAGTTTTATTTCATTGTATAATTCGATATTTGTTTCTTTTTGCCATTCTTCAAGTGATACTTTTTCAAATTTTCCAACTATATTCATTTTGTTTCTCCTTTTACGACAATTTTTGAAAATACTTCTTCTGACTTTTCACGAATAATTAGGCTTGCAAAACTATCAAGTGGAGTTTCACTTAGGTTAATTATTACCATTTTGTTTCCTCTATAATAATAAGGAAGACTAGCAGCAGGATTTACAACCATAGAAGATCCACTAATAATTAGTAAGTCCGCGTTAACTATTTTTCTAAGTGATTCATCGATTACTTTTTCATCTAATCCTTCTTCATATAACACAACATCAGGTTTTATAATTCCCCCACATGTACAATAGGGAATTGAACCATCATGGGGAATTTCTTCTAATGCATAATATTTATGACATTTCATACAATGATTTCTACGAACAGAACCATGAAGTTCTAAGACATGTTTGCTTCCTGCTTTTTGGTGTAAGCCATCAATGTTTTGAGTTATAATAGTGATGTTTTTACCATTACTTTCAAGTTCAGCTAGTTTTTTGTGCCCTGCATTAGGTAAAGCATCCATATATACCATTTTAGAAAAATAATATTTAAAGAACTCATCTGGATGACTAATAAAGAAATGATGGGATAAAATTTCTTCTGGAGGAATGCTTGTTCCTTTTATTTTATATAGTCCATTATCACTTCTAAAGTCGGGAATGTTAGACGCGGTTGAAAATCCTGCTCCTGTAAGAATGACAATATTATCTGATACATCAATTAATTTTTGTAATAATTCAAGCTTAGTCATTGTTTTCCTCCTGTAAATATCTATCAAGTAATTTTAGAGCTTCTAGTTCTCGCATTTGGACTAAGTAATCACAAGGATATTTATTTTGATTTAAGTTTGTTTTTAGTTCATCATAGTTCATCCATTTAATGCCTTTAATAAGTGATGATTCCTCATTAGTATATTTTGTATTATCTTGATTTTTAGTGTTTACCAAAACTAAGTAGTAACTAGCAATTGAGACACGTTTAATTAGGTTATATTCATGAACTAGGTATCCTAGATGGGAAATGATTTTACCATTATAGCCAGTTTCTTCTAATATTTCACGATTTAGTGCTTCAATTTCTAATTCACCATTTTCGATGCCACCACCTGTAGTTTCGAGATGACATCTTTGACCAAATTCATCTTTTCCTTCAATTTTTAACATTCCATATTGTTTATTTTCATTTACTAAAAAGGCACGAACTGTTTTTCTTGTGTTTAAGTATCCCTTATATTCATTGTATTTATCGAGTGAAACTCTTAGGTTTGAAATATCCTTAATAGATGGTATACTTGGAAGTACATATTTTATCTCTGTACTTAAGGAGGCAGCAAAAATACTATAAGCGATTGCTTCGATGAGATCTTTACCTTTATTAAGCATTGCTACTAAACATCCATTGAGGGTATCTCCTGCACCTGTGGTATCAACTACATTGGTTTTTTCTTTTATTGTAGGTATGACAACATTACTATCGTCATTTACCAAAAGAACACCATCTTTTCCAAGAGTAACAATTGTATTTTTAAAATTTGATTTTTCTAGTTTTTCACCTAATTCAAAATATGAGGAAACATCAGTGTTTAACATTTCTTTGGCTTCAATTAAATTAGGGGTTATAAGAAAAGCTTTATGTAAAAAGTTTTGATTATAATTTTTATATGGAGCAGGATTTAAGATTATTTTTATTTGGTATTTTTCAGCAAGTTCATAAATATGTGTTAGTACCGCTTCTTCAAGTTCATATGTTAAAAGAAGGAAGTTTGCTCTTTCAAATAGATGTATATAATTATCTATGTCGTCTTTAGTTAATAGCGAGCTAGCACCTGGATATACTGATACTTGGTTATTTCCCTTTTTATCGGTAAGAATGGTTGCGAAAGCAGTTCCTTCTTCTTTTTTTATTAAGTAGGCTTCAATTCCTAGTTTTTTTAAGGTATCTTCACATACTTTACCATAGTCATCATTACCAATGGCTCCAATAAATGCGACGTTTGTTTCCATCAGTTTTGTGGCTATAGCTTGGTTGTATCCTTTTCCCCCTGGTTCTTTGTACATTGAATCAATAGTTATGGTTTCTCCATCTTGATGAAAATGATCAGTTTGTAAAAATACTGATTCTCCACATAAGCCAATTATTAATACTAAGTCTTTTTCCATAATATCACCTATTAAATAGTATACCATATTTTTATTAAATTGTCATTTATAAAAGCGTATAAGATAATATTATAAAACAAAAGGCCTTCATATTTTGAATGAAGGTCTTTGTATTTAATTACTATTTAATGTCTTTGCTTGGATCGAATCCTAAACGACGAAGTGTTTCAATTACATATGATTCACGATATTCATCTTCAGGTTTACGATTATAGTATGAATAGAAGAATTCTTCTACGGCTTTTTCATAAGGAATTTTTGCAAGACTTGCTATAATTCTAGAAGAACGGTCAATTAATTTCTTATTTGTTGGAAGAACTTGAACCATCCAGTTACCATAAACACGACCCATCTTAGCCATTGTTCCAGTACTTAAAGCATTGAATGCAACCTTAACTAGTAAGTGATAAAGAATATCTGTACAAGTTCTAGGAAGTTCAACTGGAATTCTGATTTCATTTTTGTCAATCTTAGTAGCTGGAATTTGACCTAAGCGAAGAACAATTCCACCACTATATTTAACAAGTTCTTTCTTATACCAAGCAACAACTTCTGGAGTAGCACTACCATTTACATCGATTAATACAAGTTGAGAACATGGACGAGAGTATCTAGAAGGGTCATCTTCGTTACCAATAACATATTCTAATACTTCACTACCACTAACTTTTGGAGGGTTATTGATAATGTCTTGACTTGCTTTCATTTCAATGTAATCTTCTTTAGTCCATTCAAGACCTTTAATAGGACGACGGAATACTTGTTGCCAAGCAACTTCGTTTGGATATAGAGGGTCTTTAATGTATGCCCAAGATACTTCACTATCATGATCAGCAAATTTTCTAAATGGAGGAAGGGTAAATGTAGGTTGACGTTCAGTTGTATCAGTCATAATATCAAGTAGGTAGTCATGAGTAATGTATGTTACTAAGCCTTTTTGATTATATGTATTAACTTCAAATTCAACAGCTTGAGCTAAACCTTTTAGAGCTTTACCACTTGATAATTGTTTATTTAATGAAACAAAGGCATCAGCGTATTCATCTAGTGAAAGCATTTCACCACCAACTACTGCTAATTCTTGTTCGGTTAGATTTTCTTTTAACCAACGGTTTGCGGCTACTTCTAGTGCAGCACCAGCAGCTAATAATTCAACTGTAGTAACTTGCATACGAGTTGAACCAGATACAGCCATGTTACCAACAAATAGAGGAATTTTAACAATGTATTTACCATTGTCAATGCCTTTTGCTTTATTTGCTGCATATTCATCTAAGCATTCAAATACAGCACGTGCACGATCTAAGTGTGTTCTTAAGATGTTTTCTGGGTTACAGAATAAATAGTATGTTCTAACACCTAGTTCATATCCACGAACAGCTGAACCATTGATACTTGCAGAAAGACCACATTCAGATAATGCAACTAATACATCACCAGGGCCTACTTCAGCTTCATCAACTTGACGAGCGCCAAATGTCATATAGTCTTCAAAGTTTTCAACAGAACGTACTAAGGCTCTATCGCCACCAGTTGTAAAACTGCTTACTACTTCTGCCATTTCTAGGAATTCAAAACGATGAGCAGGAATTTTGTCAACTAAGCCTTGCCAAAAACTTCTCCATGCACCATCCATTTGGATTGCCATTCTTCCTGATGCACCAACACTTGAGAAAACAACTTTCTTTCTTTGGTCCATACATCTCTTAATATCATCAACAAATGCTTCAAATTCTGGAGTGTGGAATTGTCCACGAGCAACTTCAGCAATGTATTTATCAGCATTTAGAATTGTCTTAACACCTTTTGCAGTATCTTTTGCGATTGTAGCACTAAGATTTTTAGTAATTGGGTTAGATTGTTCTGTAGGAATAACTCCTAGATGAAATTGTGTTTCATTTTCTAAGAAGTCACGTGTAGCTTCTTTGTAATTTGTAATTGTCTTGTAAATCACGATAAAAATCTCCTTTTACTATTTTTTTTACAATAATTGCGTCTATAATTATACCACATTAACAAATTCTTTTCAAGCCAAATAAAAAGAAATGTAACATTATTACATTTCTTCATTTATTCATTTTAATTTTAGTAGTTTTCTTTTCTTACTTCAAAATAACTCTTTGGATGAGCACAAACAGGACAAACTTCTGGAGCCTTTTTACCAATTACTAAATGGCCACAATTACGGCATTCCCACATAGTTTCTTCTGATTTTTCAAATACTTGTTGTAAATCTATATTATTTAATAAAGCAAGATATCTTTGTTCATGAGCTCTTTCGATTGCACCTACTGCTCTAAATTGATAAGCAAGTTTTGTGAAACCTTCTTCTTCAGCTTCAATTGCAAATCTTTCATACATGTCAGTCCATTCATAGTTTTCACCAGCGGCAGCAGCAGATAGATTTGCAGGAGTATCTCCTAGTTCACCTAAAGCTTTAAACCACATTTTAGCGTGTTCTTTTTCATTGTTAGCAGTTTCTTCAAAGATAGCAGCTATTTGTTCATAGCCTTCTTTTCTAGCAACACTCGCAAAATAAGTATATTTGTTACGTGCTTAGCTTTCCCCAGCAAATGCTTCTCTTAAGTTTCTTTCAGTTTTTGATCCTTTTAATTCCATAATTTCCTCCATTTATTTAGTATCAATTTTTTGTTTACATTCGGGGCAGACTCCATAGAAAGTAACTGATTGATATTCTACATCCAGATTATCAGGGACTTTTACTATTTCAGCCTCAGGAAGATCGATTATTTTACCACACTTAGTACATACGAAATGATTGTGATGCTTTATATTAGTATCATATCTAATCGATTCACCAGTAATTACAAGTTTTGTAAGTAAACCTTGTTCAACTAATACTGTAAGATTACGGTATACAGTTGCTCTTCCAATTTCCGGATACTTTTCGTGTACTTTTTTAAACACTTCTTCAGCGTTTGGGTGGTACATTGTCATAGTAATGTCATATATCAGTTGTCTTTGTTTAGTAAGCCTTCGTTCCATTAATTCACCTATTGATACTTTATATCAATAGTATATCATTAAATATTATGGATGTCAAGTAAAAAAGAAAATCTTTTGATTTTTTTTATTCAAATTCATTTAAATCAGGTTCTGAATAATCATTATAATAAACCTTTGAATTTAGCGTTTGAACACAGTTTAACTTACTAGTTCCAACAACAGGAATATCCTTAACGATGGTATAAACTTCAACGTTTTTAAAAGATAAAATATTTAAATCTTCATCAACACGAATTGTCAAAGTAATTGATTTGAACTTAGGTTCTTCAGATAATCCGCCAAACATCATCATTTGTTTTGCCATATCTCCCATAGCTTTTTCAGGTTCCAAATTATAAGTTATTTCAAACCTTTTATTTGTAAAATTTCTTTTAGAAGAAATAATTGTACTTTCATCAATATTATAATTAAAGAAAGTAGTATGGCTAGGTACTTTACCATAGATGTTTTTGTATTCATCTAATGTTGTAGTTGTTATATTATCATTATCACTATCATAGTATTTAACATCATTTGATGTAAGCATTAAGCGGTGGTAATGATTAACAATTGATGAAGTAGATGAAATATCATTATAAAACTTATCTTGCATGAAGTAAAGAGATGTTGTAGTTTTTTGAGTATATGAAATAAAGCCAAATTTAGCATCTGTTACACCTTCAGTGGTAATTAAATAATTATCACGTTCATAGTTTTTTTGCATAGCTTTTGAGATTATTTCATAGTCACTGTATTTATCTAAAATAGAGTTTTCTATAGGTAATTCATTAGGATCTTTAATTTCGTTATCTTTTTTTGTACAAGATACTAACATAACGAGATTTGAAATTAAAATACTTAAAAAAGCAATCCTTAACCACCTTGAACGAAGTTGATACATAATTCTTCCTCTTTTCTTTATCTCATGTTCTCACACAATTGAATATTATATCATAAAATGTCGAAAAGATAAAGGGGTTTGCAAAAACCTAGTTTTGGATGACTTTTTGTTTCTTTAGTAAATAAACATATTTAATGATTCCATACAGCATTATGACTACTGCAATACTCCATGCGAGTGGATCCGCAAAAGTTAATCCGTATACTGCATTTAGATTAGCATTGATATTAATTGGGCCATTATTAATTATGTTAGGTAGTGTTAAACATATTAAAGTTCTTCCAATTAATTCACCGATCCCCGCAAGAAATGGATATAAGGGTTTACCAATTCCTTGTAATGAATTACGGAAAACAAAAAGAGCTCCCAAAATAAAGTATAATGACATATCACAATATAAGTAGTGATTACCAAAATACATTGTCATTTCATTGATTTTATCAGTTGAATAAAAAATATGTAGGTATGCTCCATTAATTGTTAGTAATAAACCAGTACCACCAAATATAATATATTCAACAAAAGCTATAATTAAAGCTTCATTTACACCTTTTTTGATTCTTGTAGTCTCGTTAGCTCCATAGTTTTGACCACAATAAGAAAGCATTGCTGTACCAAGGGCATTAAAAGGACACATTAAAAAGTTATTAAGTTTGGTTGCGGCACCAAACCCATTTTGGGCACAGGCACTTATAACTTCGCCATCTATGGAAGTATCAAATTTAACAATTACCGCCTGTACTACAATTAAACCAATCGCAAGGACTGAAAATTGAAAAGCAAGAGGTAGTCCTAATTTTAAATGATGTAAATCAAACGAAAAATCGAATTTAAAGTCTTTTTTACTTAGTTTATAGATAGGATATTTCTTAAATGTATAAATAAAGCAACCAATAGCTGATATAAATTGAGCTATGATTGTAGCAATCGCCGCTCCCATTACTCCCCAGTTGAATACCGCAATAAATAATAAGTCAAGTCCTATATTAAGAATTGTGGAAATAAATAAGAAGATTAAAGGAACAAGGGAGTCACCTATACTTCTTAAGAATGAACAAATTAAATTATAAAATATTTGAGCTGATGTACCTAAAAAGATAATTATTATATAATAGTAAGCTGCTTCATAAATTTCATTTTGAATGGGATTTGTAGATTTTGATAAGCCAATGAAATTTAGTAGAGGACTTGCGAGAAGACAGGCAAGAATGGTTAAAATGATACTGATAATAACTGATAACCTTATCTGTACGGCTAATGATTTTTTTACACCATCTAAGTCATGTTCACCTATTTTATTGGCAGTTACAACTGAAAAACCAGCAGTACAGCCAAATGCAAATTGTAGGACAATAAATATAATATTACCAGTATTATTAATTCCTGCAACTTGGTTTGCATCTAGATATTTACCACATATTGCGGCATCAGCAATCGTATATATTTGTTGAAAGAAATAACTAAAAAAGATTGGAAGTGAAAACAAAATGATTACTTTCCATATTTTACCTTTAGTCAAATCCATAGGTTCAAAAAGTTTTTTCATTGCATTCATAATATCACCTTTATAAGACAATATATTTTACTCATTTTTAGTTATCTTGTAAAGCAAATAAATAGAGAACACGTTTTCAAAAATAAGCTTTCATATATTACTTCTTTTTTGTAAATTCTTTTAGATAAATTAAAAAACGCTTAATATCATTTTTGATACAAAGCGCTTTTTTCCTATAGTAGTATTGCCGTATTACTACAAGAAAGGATTCAATTAACAAAATAATTATACATTAAGCTTGGTAAGTTTTCAAATTTAGTATTTATAATTTTTTAATTATCTAATTATTTGCTTTTAAGTTAAGAACATTATTAAACTTTGTTATTTTAGAATTTTCTTGTTTATTCCTTTAATGTAATTTTTCTTTAAATGGTAAATATCAATAAATTTTAATTCTGAATTAGATAGTTCATTTTTATACATTTTTATTTCCATAAGTTTTACTGTTGATACAAAGTCAGCAACTTGAAATAATCTATATGATCCTGGAACAACTTCTTTTTTAAATTCATAATTCAAACCTGAAATTGCGAAAGCTCCATTTAATATTTTAGTTATTAAATTTTGGCCGTTATCATAATATATTATTATTTCATTAAATGAATTAAAATAATTAGAATTATCTTGTAGAAAATTATAAACATCTTTAGTTATTTTGGCTTGCATTTTTAATAAGTTACTATCGAAGTCTTTTTTTTCATAACAAAAGGAAAAAATTTTTATTGGTAATGATAATGTAAAAATGAAAATAGATTGAAATATTTTTTTTCTATCTTTCATTTTCATATAATCAAATGGATATTCCCTTCTAATTATAGGGCCAGCATGAAATATAGGAAAATCTTTAATTTTTTCAATATTACTCTTTATTTCGTTACTTTGATTATGCATTACAAAGGTAATAATATAATACTTTGATGCAGCTTTAATAAATCCAACATCACCTGACTCATCAATAAAGATACTAAGAATTTTTTTCATAGCCACTCCCTCATATAAAAAATGGCAGGACTATTTCCTGCCGTTGGTGGACCAAGGCATACGCCAGTCCAAGTCATATGACAATAATATCATATGCATTTTTTACAATAATATTCTATCAAAAAATTTTTTATTTGTCAATAATTTAGATTAATTTTATTCTTTAATGTGTTTATTTTATGATAATGTCTTAATGTTTATTTTTAGAAAATGTCCCAAT
>SAMEA104315437__coassemble_344_pt1 | contig 26626 bp, 17 predicted proteins | sample SAMEA104315437__metabat2_high_PE_004 | metagenome-assembled genome bin SAMEA104315437 (sample SAMEA104315437) | gut metagenome | biome: Monkey gut; feature: monkey-associated habitat; material: faeces | place: China | collected 2013
AATTTTATTTTCACTATTCGAAAAATTTAAGTTATTCTCTCATTTGTTAATTAGATTGTACTTCTTGTTCTGGTTTTTCACCAAAATTGTTAGTTATTATACTTACTAATTTCGGATTTGATGATTCATCAAATACAATTTGAATAATATCATTTTCTTTGATTTCATCTAAATTGGTTGTTTCATTATTTCTTGTAATACTTGCCCCCGCAAAGTCGACTGTAATTGTAACTTTTGTTTCGGTAAAATTATTCATTTGACCATTGTTATCTCCATGATTAAAGCTTCCATCTGGAGGAGTTGGTGGAGTTTCTTCCCCACTTGGGTTAGTTGTATCACCATCCAATAAGTTTTAGTTTTTTTCTAAGCTATGATATATAAGTCCAAACAACTGACATATCAGTTTCACTATCAAATCCCCAAACTTTATCCATAAAGATATCTTCTGAAATGATCATCGTAAAATTCTTTAAGAACATTTCCATAATTTGAAATTCTTTTTGGGTAAGTAAGAATTTACCTTTTGTTGATATTAATTCAAAACTTACTCTATCAAGTTTTAAATCACAATATTTAAGTGAATTATCTTGAATATCTTTTTGACGACGAGTTATGGCTCTTAAACGAGCAAGAAGTTCTTCGGTTACAAATGGCTTTGTAAGATATTCATCAGCTCCTAGTAAGTATTATAGTACTTAAACCTTAAACATACTTAAAATTTTTATTCTTTGTCAAGTCTTCTTGTAAATATCACGGAGATTATCACTAAGAAAATACTAATAATAGCACCAAGTAGAAAGAGTAAAATACTGCCATTAAAGATAGCTGCACCAAGAATGCTAATAATAATAAGAGTTAAAACCGCAAATATAATTGAAAAAGTCTTAAGTACTAACTTCTTATTTTTTTCAAGATATAAAAGATTAGTCGTTTTTATTGTGTCATTTAATATTACATTTAAGTGTTCACTACTTAAATTTAAAGTATTCTCATTATCTAATGTATATTTTAAAGTTGCATTTTCTTGAATGTTATCAAGTTCTAAAGTATTAGTATATTCTGTAGCTTTAGTTGTTAGGTAATCATTGTTTTTAAGAAAAGATGCTAATAAGATGATAGCTTTACTAATTTGTTTTACTAATTTATCTTTTCGTTTATTTTCTTTGATTGTAAATTTAAGTGTTAATTTACATTTTTTTTCGATATCTAATTCGTTGATTTCAATTAATTGATCATTAAGTATGCAAAATGAATTATACATTTTTAACGAATCATCTAGTTCTATTTTAATATTCATAAAACACTCCTCTTCTATTATTTTAGTAGTAAAACGATAGTAGAGGCCCCCACACTTCAATTATTAATATATCACATTTTGAAAATTTTTTCAATTCTTTAAATAAGAAAAGACGATTATAGCTATACGCCATAACCGTCTTTTTTGTTAATTTCTATCTTTCACCACGGGCAAGATTTCTGTAATAACCAGGAACCATTGAAGAAAGTGTGATAGTCTTAGTTTCTTCACCTTTAACACAAGTTACAGTGTATGTAACACATGTGTCATATTCAGGTTGATTGATTACACGACCAGTGTTATCAACGATATCAGGATTATTTGATTCCATTGTGAACTTCCAATCTTTATAAGTAGACATTGCTTCATGTTCTGCCTTACAAAGTTCAATAAATTCCCACCAAATTTCATCTTCATTTTCAAGCATTGGTTGAGGACAATCTTTCGCTGAGTAGAAGTTATGACCTTTAACTCTTTCGATGTCAAGGTTATATCTAATCATTAAGTCAGCAACTAGTTGTGCAGTCTTTTGCCATGTTAACCATAGGTCAGAACCTTCATTACATGCAGTTTCAATACCAATACTATTTAAGTTACCACCTAAAGAACATACGCGTCCTTCTGCAACTTGGTTATTACACCACCATGTTCTACCAATGTAGTATTGACCATCAACAACTTTAACAGCTGGACCTAAATCAGTAAGATATTTACTATCAGTTGGAGTAATCAATTTGTCATCTACCATTTCTTTTTTAACTGGATCCCAAACACGTGAATAACCAGTAGGACATGAAATAGTTGATTCAGTACCATTGATCGCAAACTTAGAGTTAGCTGTAATAGTTACAACTGGACGAGTTGGATCATCTGCTTTTACTAATACGCCTGTTGGATACCATTCAAATGGTGTACCAGTACCATCGCCAGCATGCCATGTTACGTATTTTTCATCATAACAAGCATAGATGCCTTCGTTACCAGTTACATAATGAATTGAAGAGTTGGTTGATTGCTTAGTAAAGTAGTTAGCATTACTTGATGCATATGAACCTGCAGCCATATTACCAGTGTAGTGAACTGTGATAAATTCTAAGGCACCAGTTCTTTCACCAGAATGATTGTTAAGCGTTGGTTTATCAGTATAATATGTTTTATCAACTTTATACTCAACGAATAATAATTTAGATACACTACTTAAGATGTCTGAATAGTAAGCATAGTTACCAGCACCGATACCAAGTTCAGATCTTAAGAAGATATTACTATTATTTTGTCTTAATAAGTATTCAACAACACCTTCAGGCATTTCTTCAAGAACAACAACTACATATTCAAGTTTAACTTCTGGAGCGCCAACAAGTGAAGCAACGATAGTTACTGTACCAGCTTTAACTGGAGTCACGACACCATTATTTACTGTTGCGATTGATTCATCTTTACTTGACCATTCGATTTGACCTTCACCATTCTTAACTTCAGCTAGTAGTTCAATAGTTTGACCTAAAACTACATATGAGTTAGTCTTGAATGAACCTTCGATATGTTGAGGAACATATACATTAACTGTCATTTCTGCATAAATACTTGGATTTGAACTAGAAACAACTTTAATTGTAACTGTACCTGCAACTAAGAAATTAATTAAACCTTCAGATGATACGGTTGCAATTTTAGGATCACTAACAACAAATTTAACATCTTTATTTGTTGCATTACCAGGTAATACTTCCCATTGTAATTGTAATTTTGTGAAACGTTTAGTTTCAGTTATACCATTAAGAATGTTAATACCAGTTACAGGATTAGGGTCAATAAACTTAGCATAATATTTAGGATTTGTTGCACCTACAGTAATAGTTGTAACAGGATCGCCTGTAAATTCAGCATTGTCATACCATCCCATAAATGTTAAGAAAGGTTTCTTAGGAGTTGGAAGAGTAAGGATCTTACCTTCTGTAGTATCAAGAGTTGTTTTTACAGTTGCATTATATGGTTCCCAAACTTGTTCTCTTAATTGTGGATCACTATAATCACTAGTTTTATAGTTACCATTAGATGTAACTGAACTACCCTTCATAATTGCTCTAAATTCATAGGATACAGCATATTTGTAGTTTCCGTTAGCAGCATTGAAAGTTTCAACACTTTCTTTTGTTGTAAGGGCTGTACATGCAGCTCTATTAGGGGTTCCACCTACTTGACCAAGCCATGCAGCAAGCCATCCCCATTTTTCAGACATACCTTCACTATAGAAGAATGTATGAACATTGATGTTTTCCCATGCACCTGATGGTACATTGTCTTGTGTATAGTTAGTTCCACCATAAGTGTTATAGTCATTTAATAAATCTAAACTAATTTCATCAAATGATGCATAATTCCAGTTACCACCATTTAATTCAAATTCAAGTGTAACAGGGTTTCCTTCGATTTCTTCCCAAACAGCCACAATGTGTAAGTCTCCTTTTGTTCCTTCAGGAATTTCTGTGATTGTAACGCCATCTAATGTCCATCCTTTGAATTCATGGTAAATATTCCATGTAGGTGTAGGAAGTTTAATAGCGCCAGTTTCTCTATTGTAATGAGTTACAAGACCTTTTGCAGTACCACCATCTAGATCATATGAAATTCTCCAGAACTCATATGCTTCAACTGTTGCTTCACCAGGTTTTGCTTCTAGAGTTGTTCCATAAGTATTTAAGTGTTTAAACATATCAGCGTATTGAGTTAAATCAGTAATTACATTACCATCATTATCTTCATAGTAGTTAGCACCGAATACAGCAAGATGTGGATTTGTAGATTCAGTATCAGCACCACGATATGTTCCAAAGTAATAAGTTTGAGGAATACCTAAGAATTGGTTATTTTGAACTGTACATGACCATGTAGATTCTTTAGCACCATTGTTACGAAGCCACATAATATTTGAACAATGATCAAATACGTTATCTTCAACGATCCAAGCTAATTTGTTTTCTTGGTATACGTGTGATATTAATGCACCATTGTATGGAGCAATTGAAGTATCATTTGAACCAACTTTAATAAATGTATTGCCTTTAACTACAGCTTTTGCGTTAGTGCCAGCTCCACCAGAAATTGAGTATGTGAAGATACCAGCATAACCATGACCAGCAGTTGTTTGTTCGAAATGGTTGTTTGTGAATGATAAGATTCCATAAGAATAACCACCTTCAGAACGAACGGCATCACGACCGAAGTCTTTAAATACGTTACCATCAACACTTAAGTTTTCAACTCTGTTTACTAGAACGTTAACATTACCAACGTTTGTAAACTTGTTGTTATAAACACCGATATTATTAGAAGCTCCACTAGAAACTTTGATTTCTAAGAAGGCATCCATTTGATATCTATTTAAAATCCAAGCTGTTGTAGCTTCCATATCATATACAACGTTATTTTGAAAAGTTAATCCACTAATTGTATCATTGTTAGAAGCGTTTTTAACTTTTGCATTACCAGTAAATGCTAAACCATCAATTGTAAGGTCAGTTGCACTTGCAGTAATTGTAATAACACCTTTAATGATTGCTTCTGCACCTCTTGTTCCAGTGTTAGGATTGATACCTTGGTTAACACCAACAAGAGTTAAGTTAGCAACACTAATTGTGATATTTTCTTCATATTCACCAGCAAGAACGATAATCTTGTCGCCAGCTTTTGCTTTTGCGATAGCTTCAGCTAAAGTTGCAACGGCATAACTTTCACCATTCTTACTTACATAGATAGCGTCTTCACGCCATACAGCTGTCAATGTAACAGCAGTATCAGTACCAGCAGGAATGCTAGTTACGAATTCACCATTCATTAACCAACCAACGAAAATACGATTACGTTTTGTTGGAGTTGGAAGAACAGCAAGACCTGTTGTAGAATCAAATGATTTAGGAGCAGCTTCATCTAATTCTCCACCATCAAGTTCATAATTAATTGCTTTGAAAGTTAAAGGTTGTCCATATAGAGGAACTTTAGTTTCATCAGTGTAGTAAGGTTCCCAAACAGCACCACTAAACATTTGAGCAACTGGAGTTTTTTCATAATAGTTATTTGCAGCATCTACGTTAAAATCATTACCATTCTTTACGTAGTATGAAGCTTTACAATTTTTAATCTTATTATAGTTAATATGTACGATTAAATTTTCAGCTGTACGATCAGTCTTGTCAATTCTTGCAGCCATGTAAGAGTTGTCAACTGTATTGTACATAAAGTTAATACTAACATTTCCGCCATTGCCTCCATATTTAATAAATGATATTGCAGCATGGCTTCCAGCAGTTTGGCCATTATTGATAAATACGTTATTTTGAATATCATATTCACCATCGCCATATAGACGTACCCAAATTACATATTGAGCATAGTTTTCGAAGTGGTTACTTACGATTTCAACTTTACCTTTGATACCCCAACCAGCATTACTATCAATTTTAATACCATCGTTATAGTTAATTCTCTTACCTACGAATTTATTATCTTTCATAGTTAAGCCATTGATGTGAGCACCATAAAGGATCATGCCTCTTCCTTCTTTAGTTTCAGAATTTAAGCAGTTTGTAATAACAATATTCTTAAATTCGGCATTTTCTTGTGAAGTATAGAAATAGAAAGGAGCATTTGCTGAATCTGCAGAGCCTTCATTAATAGCACATTCAAAAATGTGAACATTAGTAATTGTTAAATCTTCAATACCATTAGCTGAACCAACAATACGAGCCTTACCAGTTAATCTAATACCATCGATTGTTACATAGTTAGCAGCAACATTGATATCACCAGTAAAGATAGCTTCTGCACTTCTTGTAGTGTTAACAGGGTTGATACCAGCATTAGGACCAACTAATTTAACATTAGCAACAGAGATTGTTCCGCCTTCATAAGTTCCGGCATCTAGTTTGATTACATCACCAGGCATTGCGACTGCCATAGCTTCATCAATTGTCTTGTATGCTCTTTCAGGACCTACAAGGATAACACCTTGTTCACCTGATGCAGCACGCCATTTAGCTTTAAGTGTTAAGTTACCATTTGTACCAGCAGCGATTTCAGTAATGACTTCATCACCACAAATCCATCCAGCAAAGTCGAATCCTTCTTTAACAGGAGCAACTAATGTAGCACCTTTAGTATTTACATATTTATCAGGACCAGCGATAGTTTTTCCACCAGGAACTTTATCTTGGAAGTCTTCAAATTTAACACTTGCATAGTTTGCACTTGCAGGCCATTTTGACCATTGTGCATGGTTAATAAATCCGTGAACGTTTGCTCTTAAGATTGTGTTATGATAATCAGCAGTCTTATCAGCAATATTTGATTTATATTGGTTATCAGTTTTGTTACAATATTCAACAACAAATGTTCTAACCCATGCCCAATCAGCAGAGTATTTAGCATTGTCGAAGAAATCATCTAAATTACCATAGTTGAAAGATACATCCATGAAAGTTTCAGGAGTAACTTCTTTACCAACATATTCAGAGTATGCAGCAGCGAATGCAGCAGCAAATGCTTCATAAGATTCAATCTTAGTTACTGCCCATGAACCACCATCTAAGTCATAAGTAATTTCATATTCTTCTTCTTGAACGATTTCTTCCCATCTAGCTTCAAGAGTAACATTACCTTCTTGAGAAGCACTAATAGCAGTTACTAATTCACCATTTAAGTACCATCCTAAGAATGTGTAACCTTCTTTTGTTGGAGTTACAAGTGATGCAAGACCAACACCTTTAGTATATTTAGTAGGAGCATCTTCAGGAAGTGTTCCACCATCTAGATTATAAGTAATTTCAAATTCAGTAACTTCAGCTTGCTTTTCAAATTTTGCAGTTAAAGTAACTTTACCAGTTCTATCAGCTGCGATAGCTTCAACTTTAGTTTCACCTTCATACCAACCTAAGAAATCATAACCTTCTTTTGTTGGAACAGGAAGTGTAGCAAGTCCAGTACCGAATAAATATTCTTTTGCAGCACCTTCAGGAAGTGTTGCACCTTCTTCTAATACATATTCAATTTCATATTTATTGCCTTCAAATTTAGCAACTAAATTTAAGTCTCCATATGTACCAGCAGCAATTGTTTCAACCTTTTGTTCGCCATTGAACCAACCAACAAATGTATATCCTTCTTTTGTTAGAGTTGGAAGAGTAACTTCATCAAAGATTGTGTAAGTAGATTTAATACCAACATATTCAATCCAGCTATTTAATGCTTTTTCACTTGTACAATCAACTGTAGTATATCTACTTGCTAAGCCATTGTAAGTTGCAGCATAAGTTTCATTCCATTTAGCATTATTAATACCTAATAGATAAACAGCTACGTTTTGAGTTGCATATCCTGAAATTGAGATAGGATCTGCAAGCATATTATCTAGATATGTTGTTTCTTGATATTGAGATTTTGCAAGTGAAACTAATGCTTTAAAGATCCATGACCATTTAGCATACATCTTTGCATCTTTCCAGAAAGTTGTTCTAGCAGGATCTTGAGCCCAGTATTGAGCAGGAGTAGTCATGTCAATCTTTGCGAAAGCGCCAAAGTCTTTCATAAAGTCATTTACCATGTCTTCTCTTGTTGCATATTTACCAACAAGTGTACCACCAGCATAATCAAAGTTGATGTTGTAATTTGCAAGAGTCCATTTAGCTTTTACAGCAACATCTCTTAATGTACCAGCTTCAACTTTTTCAACTTTATTATCTTCAGCATCGAACCAACCAGCGAAATCATAACCAGGTTTAGCAGGTGTAGGAAGAACGAATTCTTCATCAGTGTTACGAGTTGTCTTAACACCAACATATTGAACCCAACTATTTAATACAGCTTCACTTGTACAATTAACTGTAGTCCATTTACTAGATAAGCCTTTGTAAGTTGCAGCATAAGTTTCATTCCATTGAGCATTGTTAATACCTAATAAGTAGATAGCAACGTTTTGAGTTGCATATCCTGAAATTGAAATTGGATCTGCATTCATACCAACTAGATATTTAGTATCAATACCTTGTGCTTTTGCAAAAGGAATTAACGCTTTAAAGATCCAAGACCATTTAGCATGCATCTTTGCATCTTTCCAGAAAGTTGTTCTTGCGGGATCTTGAGCCCAGTATTGAGCAGGAGTAGTCATGTCAATCTTTGCGAAAGCGCCAAAGTCTTTCATAAAGTCATTTACCATTTCTTCTCTTGTTGCATATGTACCAGGGAATTCACCACCATCAAGATCAAATGAAACATTCCATTCAAGAGCTTTCCATACAGCTTTAAGTGTTAAATCACCAGTTGTGCCTTCTTTGATTTCTTTAACTACAGCTTTGTCAAGTTTCCAACCTTGGAATTCATATCCTTCTTTTGTTAGAGTTGGAAGAGCAAGAGGTAGCAAATCAGCAGTATAAGAAGTAGGTAATTCACCTTCGAATGTTCCACCATCAACATCTAATTCAAGTTTGTATTCAACAGCTTTCCATACAGCTACAAGTTCAAGATCACCTGTAGTATTTGCAGGAATTTCATTAACGATTTGACCATCTAATTTCCAACCAACAAAGTCATAACCTTCTTTTGTTGCAGGAGCAAGTTCAATTGGGCAATTTAAAGTGTTGTAACCAACAGGGTTAGTTTCAGCATTTACACCACCATCAAGAACATACTTGATAGAGAAGTCAGATTCAACAACGTTAACTTTTATTGTATAAACTTCACTTGTTTCAGCGTAGTCACTAACAACTGCTTCAAATAGAGCTGTACCAACTTTAAGAGCTTTAACTCTACCTGTTTCATCGATTGTTGCGATTTCAGGTGTTAAAGTTTTGAATGTTGCTTTAGCATCAGTGTAGTTTTTATATAAAGTGTAAGGTAGTAGAACCTCATCGTTTTTCAATACATTGACAGGATCTTCAACTAATAATTCTGGTAAAGCAGGTTTAATAACTTTAACCGTTGCTTTATCAAAGATTACGTCTTTATCCTTCCAATAAACTTTAATTTGTGCTTCGCCTTCGCTAATAGGGTATAAAATACCATTAACGTAACGTACGACTTCTTCGTTTGAAGATTCATAAACAACTTCAAATCCATTCATATCGAAATCGGCAGAAGCTTTAATGACTGGTTTAACAGTTAGAGTAGATTGCATTCTTACAGTGTATTCATTTTCTTCAAGGTTAATACGAACTGTATTCTTTACATCTGTACAACTTACTAAACATAAAACAGTCATAATAAGTGTTAAAAATAAGAAAATTCTTTTTCTAAAGTTTAGCATATTTTTCTCCTTTTCCTTTCATTATTTTTACACCTAATTATAACATTTTTAATATTTTTTAGCAAGCGTTTTCATACTTTTTTTAAAAAAAAGACTTTCTCAAATACCTAAGGCTTTGAAAAAGTCTATCTTTTTATTTTAAATGATGTCTTTTAGGTCTAAACTACCTGGAATATTAGATGATAATGTTACTGATTTTGATACTCCATTCTTAGTTACAGTAATGGTGTAAGTAACTGTTTTTGTGTATTTATCTTGTTTAATTACACGTCCAACATTATTTAAGTATTCTAAATCATGAGATTCAAAAGTGATTTTATAATCTTTAAATTTAGTTAAAACATCATACTCAAATTGAACCATGGTAATAAAGTTACCCCATAAACCATTATCACGCATTGTTTGAGGGCAGTTCTTACCACTAAAGAAATGGTGAGGACGAACATCATTAATACCTAGATTGTTTTGATACATTAAGTTAGCTACAAGTTTTGCAGTATTATGCCAAGTTAAATATAAGTCAGAGCCTTTATTTACCATGGTTTCCATACCGATTGAGTTATTGTTACCACCAGCATTAGATATTTTATGATATGTTGCGTTGTAATAAGTATTACCAATATAGTAATAACCGTTTTGAACAACTGTACGAATACCAACATCATTTATATCTTTAGTTGTTAGGATTTTACCATCATTAGTTGGAGCTAATACTTTGGTCTTGCTTCCATTGATTTCATAGTAGCCATCTTCGCTGATAGTAACTACCGGAAGTTTAGTAGTATTTTCTGCTTTTACACCAGTTTCATATAGGATATATGGTCTTCCACCATCACCTGCATGATATGCATTTTCATTATCAGGAATTTGGTGATAAATACCATCATTACCAACTGAATAATGCCATGAAGTTCCGCCACCACCTTCTGTGACGTATCTTGCATGAGCTTTTCCATCAGCAGTTTCAGCAGCTGAGGCTGTATCATGAACAGTAATGTAATACTTAGGATAAACAACTCCTGGACGGTTGGCATTAGATGATGGAATTGGATAGAAATCATTATTTACCACAAATGGAGTAAATAAGTATTTTGTAACACTACCAAGTAAACGATGTTGATAGATAAATTGATATCCTGTTACTGTAATGTTCTTTGCGATTACTTCATCAATAGCATTTTCAACAAAGTAATTTAATAATTCATCCATTTCCTTCATATTACTCATAATTGTTACTCCTATTGTTGTGTTAATATTTGGTTTTTCTTTTAGACTTACTTTAATTAAAACGGTACCATCGCCAACACCAGTTACAATACCATCTTTTACGGTTGCAATCTTTTCATTAGCGGATTCCCAAACAAGGTTATTTACATCAATGCCTTTTGGAATCATGAATGTTTTAACAAGAAGTTTTAAGGTTTGTTTTGGTTCAATTACTTGAACATTTTCATGATATAACTCAATATGAGAGTTACCCCATACAGATGTCAAAGTTACATTGTAGTTAGTGCCAACAGGGATTTCAAAAGTTAAATCTTCTAAATCATAGTCTTGACTATTGTTGTTGATTTTCCAACCTAAGAAAGAACTCATATCTTTTTCCATATTAGGAAGAGCAATTGGAAGATCATCAACAGAGAATTTTTGATGAGTATCAAGATAACCTTCTGGAAGTAAGGCTTTTTCTTCATCAGTAATGTTGAATGTAATTGAGTAGTAAACATCTTCTACAGTGATTGTTAAGGTTTCTCTTAAACCACTTACTGATACAACAACGATATCAGCACTACCTGGTTTTAAGGCACGAATACGATTTTTTTCAACTACTTCAATGATTTCTGGATTGCTACTTTCTAAAGTGTATCCTTCGCTATAAGTATTAGGTGTAAAGTTAATACTTAAATCTTGGATTCCACCACGCTTCATTGTTGATGCGGCTGATACTTCCATACCGATAACCATGATTTCAAGTTCATCTTTAAATTCGCCAATTTCAATAGTTAGAGTAGCAGTGCCTTCTTTTAAGGCAGTGATTTTATTGTTTGCTATTTTGATAATATCACTGTTTGTTGTTGATAAAGTAAAGTTGGTAACTTCATTATTTAAGTAATCTACTATTTTCATGATAGTTTCTTGGGTTGGAAGTAAAGCATTTTTATATTCATACTTATATCCTATTGTAACTTTTACTTCTTTTGATATTTTCATGCCATCAAACTCTAAAGTTATAGTAACAGTTCCTGGAGCAAGTCCTTCAATTTGGTTTTTATCAATGATATTTAAGATTTCATGATTACTTGATGATATTACCGCGTCACTCATATTCTTCTTCATTGCATTACTATATTTAATATCAACTTTATCAAAGACACGGATTTCTTCAGGCACTTCTAAATATAATTCATTTATAACATTGATAGTATATTTTTTAGTAATTGTACCATAAGTAATTTCAATAGTAGACTCACCAACACGGTAGCTGTTTAAGTAGCCGGCATTATATTTGATTGATCTTGTATTAGATGAGGTTACGGTAAAGTCTTTTACATAGCCTCTATTTTCAATATACACAAGAACTTCAACCATATTATAACATGCAAGAGTTTTTGGTAGTTCTACTTTCATAACATCTTCATCATATTCTACTTCAATTTCTTTTGAATATGTAAATTCACCACGAGTAACTGTAATGGTTGATTTACCAGGTTTAAGAGCATCTAGTTTTCCATTTACTACTTTTAAGATGCTTTCATCACTTGATTTAAGTGTGTAGTCTTTAACTGCGCCCTCAGAAAGTGAGGATACAAGTGGTTCAAATAAAGCATATTGATTAATTTTATCAGGGAGTTCAACACTTAATTCATCAAGAACTTCAATGTTATATTTTTTTGATACTTCTTGATTCTTTACGTATGTAATAGTGATAATAGCCTTACCTACGCTTAGGGCTTCTAAAGTATAATCATCATGTACTTTGATGATTTCATCATTTGTTGATTTTACTTCATAGTCTGATTCAATTCCAACAATCTTGTGAGTTTCATGTACTTTTAAGGTTGATGGAAGTACAAATGTAATTTCTTCGATTTCATCATCTGGGTCAATCGGGTTTTCTTTTTCAGGTTTCTTACAACTAGTTAATAAACAAAGAGTCATAATAAACAAGAATAAACTTAAGTATTTTGTAAAAGTTTTGATGTTTTTCATTATCTTACCTTCCTTATCAACAATATTATAACGTTTTCATAAATATTTTTCAAGAAATTGCACCAACAAACATTTTTTGATAAAACGTTTTCTAGTATAAAAGTAAAGAAATAAAATCATATATAAGGTATAATTATATTGCTAAGTCTTTTAGCAACATAAAATTTAAAAATAGGAGAAAAAAACATGAAAAAAATTTTAACATTTCTTTTCTTACTAGTTGCATGTTTTGCCTTTGTATCTTGTAAGAATCCAGATGATGCTAAGATTAAACAAATTGATGAAGTAATGAATCAATTATTTCAAGATACCGATCTTAGCAATGTTTCAACTGACTTAAATTTTGTTACAACTATAAGTGGCGTTAAGCTTACTTACCAATCATCTGATGAAGATGTCTTAACAAATGAAGGAAAGGTAACACTTAGCGAATCTAGTAAAACTGTTACTTTAGAAGTTACCTTTGAGTTAGATGGTTATAAAAAGAATAAAGAATATACAATTACCATTGCTTCTTTACCTACTCCTTCATATATGAGTATTTCAAAAGTAAAAACCCTTGAAAAAGATACCGAAGTTACAATTCGTGGTATTGTTTCAAGAATTATCAATGGTACAGAAAAGAATGTTCCCGTTGGTTTTTATGTATTTGATAAAACTGATGCTATCTACATTTATTCAAGTAGTATTGCTGAAACTGTGATGTTTGGTGAAGAAGTAATCATAAAAGGTACTTACACTATGTATATTGATGAAACATCAATGACAGCGGCAGAAATGGTTGGATATACCGGCGCTCGTCAAATTGTCGCAAGTAGTGTTGAAGTTATCACAAGCGGTAATGCTCTACCTACAAGTGGAGTTAAGCAATCATCAATTGAAGAGTTAGCTTTAACTAGTGTATCAGAAAACATCACATCTAATGTTTATGAAGTCACAGCAACTATTAAAAAAGTGCCTGGAAATGGTTTTGTTAACTATTACTTCAATGATTTAAATGGTATTAATTCTTTCTATGCTTATACTACAGCAAATGGTAAGGATTTAAGTTGGCTTGAAAAATACGATGGGCAAACAAGAAAATGTATGATTGCCGTCCAAAATTGTAAAATTAGTGCTAGTGGTTCATTCTGGAGAATTGTTCCTCTTGAAATACATGAAGAAGTTACCGTTACTGATCAAGAATTAACTGCTTATGCTTTAAAACGTGTATTAAGAGAATTTAGTTCTAAGTATTCAGCAAGCTGTAGTTTAGAACTGCTTACCAAAGACGAAATTCTTACTACTTCTTCCGTTACTTATGAAGTAATATCTGGTCCGATTACTCTTGATGGTAATATTCTAAAAATTACTTGTACTTCAACCTTACAAAAGGCTTCCATAAAAGTTACTATTACATACAATGATGTAGTGTTAAGTGAAGTTGTTGAATTTGATTGTGTTGAAGAAATACCAGAAATTGAAACAATTGATATTTGTGATGCGAGAGAGAAACAAAAAGGTGATGTTGTTACTATTAAAGGAATTATTGTTGGTTTCTTATATTTATCAGGATCTAAAACTCCCGCAGGATTTGAACTTATTGATGAAACTGGTTCAATCGCCGTATTTATTTCTACTGCTGTCGACCGTGTTACTGACATTACAAAACTTTCTAAGGGAGAGTTTGTTTATGTAACTGGTAGCTATGATTTATATCAACCACGTCTTGATAATAATCATAATGGCTCCATTAGATTAAACAACGCTGAAGTATTATATCATGATTATCAAGAACATGAAATTCCAAGTTCATATATTGAAAGCAAAGATTTAAAAGATTTAATTCAAAATCCATCAAATAACAATATTACTAATATTGTTTATAAAACAAAACTTTATTTAGAAAAATCTAATGGTTCATACAAGAACTACTACATCCATGATCTTGATGATCCATCTCTATCTATGATTGTTTATTCACAAAATTCTGGTTCAAATGGAGTACCTGAATATAGTTGGTTAGATGAATATGATAATAAATGTGTTGAAGCTTATGTTACTTTACGTATTGGAGCCGTATCTAATAAAAAGTTTGTTTGGAAATCGGCTGTATTAGAAGTATTAAGAGTTATTGATACTCCATATAGTGTATTAAACTATCAAGCTAAGAATGTTATTACTTCGGCTTTCAGTAAAGAATACACTAAAGCAAGTGAGGTAACTTTTGAATTAGAACAAGGTGATGTACAAATTAAGTCATCAACTTTAGATGGTGTTACTATCAGTAAAGAAGCTCGTACATTTACAGTTTCAATTCCTGAACCTATTGTATCGATGGATGTAACTCTAACCATTTCTTATAAAACAGATAAATCAGAAACAATTATTAATGTTACTTTTAAAGTAACTAAACTTGAAAGTATGACGGTTGCTGATGCCCGCGATAAAGCAAAGAAAAATGGTGAAACCGTATCTCTTGAAGGAGTTGTTGTGGGAATCACAAGAAGTGAAGGTGCTAATACTTGGGGATTCTACCTTGCTGATGAAAGTGGAATCATCTTCGTTAAAGAGCCATCTACTGTTGTAGTTGGAGATAAAGTAAAAGTTACTGGTTCTCTTGATTTATACTATGGTATGCCACAAATTGCGAAAGGAGCAACGATTGAAATTATCTCAAATGATAATCCGCTTCCTGATGGAGCCTTTAAAGAAAATGCAACTATAAAAGATCTAGCCGATGCTAATACTGCAGGGGAAGCCGCAAAACTAGGTGCTGTAGGTTGGAAAGATATTATTGTAACCATTTATGTTTCCGAAAGTAAAGTTTATATTACTGATGGGGAACATGAAGCAACGATGTATTACTATGCAAATTCTAAATATTATGCTTATAACTATAAAAATTTAGAATCCTTAAATGGCAAAAAAGTTAAACTTAGTGTTATTTCTTATAATGTTTACAATAATGAGTATACGTTTGTAATTACAAGTATTGAAGAATTAAAGGTATTAAGTTAAATATATAGAATATATAGCAAGCAAGAGTTTTTAATCTTGCTTGCTTTTTTTAAAAAAAAGCCACCCAAAGGTGACTTTTTAAAAGGATGATTATTTTTTACCAAAGAATTTCTTGATACGATCGAAGAAACTACTATTTGCGGTTTCATCGGTTGTTGATAATTCTTGGAAAATCTCTTTTTGTTTACTTGAAAGGTTAGTAGGCGTAACAACTTTAACAGTAACAAATTGATTACCAGTACGATTAGTAATTTTATTTTGAATACCTTTTCCCGCAAGCTTGAACTTAGTTCCTGTTTGGGTTCCTGCAGGTATCTTTAAGTTAACCATACCTTGGATTGTTTTAACTTCAAGGGTAGCCCCTAAAGCGGCTTGACTAAATGTAATTGGTAAATCCAATAAGATATCATTACCATCACGAACGAAGACGTCGTGTGGTTTAACTCTTACTCTGATGATTAAATCACCTTTACTACCGCCATTAGTTCCCGCTTCACCTTCACCAGATAAACGAATTGATTGTTCATCGTTAATACCAGCTAGGATATTAACATTGATTGTTCTTGATTTTCTAACACGACCTGAACCGCCACATTCATGACAAGTCTTAGTAATCTTCTTACCACGACCATTACAATCAGGGCATACAGTTTCTGTGCGCATACGGCCAAGAATAGTTTGTTGTTCAACAGTCACACGACCAGTACCACGGCAACGTTGACATGTACAAACATCACTTGGAGTTTCGGCACCAGTGCCATGACAACTAGGACATTCTTCATAACGAGTTATTGATATTGGTTTTTTTACACCAAAGCATGCTTCCTCAAATGTTAAAGTTGTTTCAACAATAATGTCATTGCCTCTAGACTCTGCAGATTGAGAACGTCCTCTACCGCCTCCACCAAAGAAGGCGCTAAAGATATCTTCAAATCCTCCAAAGCCAGATGCGGAAGAACTAAATCCTGAACCGCCACCGAAGCCCCCGTTCATAGGGTCTTCAGTGCCATAATTATCATAATTAGATTTTTTTTCAGGATCACTTAGACAGTCATACGCAACTTGTATTTCAGCGAATTTTTCCGTCGCATCAGGGTCGGTACAAACATCAGGATGGTACTTCTTAGCTAGTGTACGATATGCTTTTTTTATTTCTTCGGGAGTCGCATCCTTACTGACTCCTAGTACTTCATAATAATCTCTTTTTGTTGCCATAACTGACCTCTTTCATTTGTCAGTAACAATATTACTTATCGATATCTTCGTATTCAGCGTTTACTGATCCATCATCATTTGTATTTGATGAACCATTGTTATTGTTACCATTATTGTTAGCTTGTTGTTCTTTTTGAACTTTCTCATAAGCCTTTACCGCAACACTTTGTGCAGCTTTTTCTAAGGCTTCTTTCTTTTCTTTGATTAAAGCAGTATCATTACCTTCAAGAGCTTTAGTTAATTCAGCTTTTGCAGTTTCAATTGCTGTTTTTTCTTCTTCAGTTACATCAGCACCAAGATCAGCTACTGACTTGTCAACAGCGAAAATCATTTGTTCACATTCGTTACGAAGTTCAGCTTCTTCTTTCTTAGTCTTATCTGTTGAAGCATTTTCTTCAGCTTCCTTAACCATACGATCAATTTCTTCTTCAGATAATCCACTACCACCATTGATAGTAATAGTTTGAGATTTACCTGTACCTAAATCTTTAGCACTTACATGAACGATACCGTTAGCATCGATGTCAAATTTAACTTCAATTTGAGGGATACCACGAGGTGCTAGAGGAATACCAGTTAATTGGAAACGACCTAAAGTCTTGTTATCTGCAGCCATACTTCTTTCACCTTGTAGAACATGAATTTCTACACCAGGTTGGTTATCAGCAGCAGTTGAGAAGATTTGGGATTTAGTTGTTGGAATTGTTGTATTACGTGGAATTAAGACAGTGCAAACACCACCTAATGTTTCAATACCTAGTGATAGAGGTGTAACATCTAGTAATAATACATCTTTAACATCACCAGCTAAAACCCCACCTTGAATAGCAGCACCCATTGCGACTACTTCATCTGGGTTAATGCTACGGTTAGGTTCTTTACCAAGTTCACGACGTACTAATTCTTGAACAGCAGGGATTCTTGTTGAACCACCAACTAATAATACTTGGTCAAGGTCTTTAGCTTCAAGTTTAGCATCTCTTAAAGCTTGACGTACAGCTGTAGTTGTAGATTCAATTAGAGGTCTAATTAATTCTTCAAATTTAGCTCTTGTTAAAGTCATATCAAAGTGTACTGGGTTGCCATCTTTGTCAACACTAATGAATGGAATATTAATGTCGGCTTGAGTCATACCACTTAATTGTTTCTTAGCTTTTTCAGCTTCCATCTTTAATCTGAACATTGCAGACTTGTTAGTGCTTAGATCAACACCACTTGTCTTCTTAAATTCTTCAACTAAGTATTTAACAACAGCGTTATCAAAGTCATCACCACCAAGACGGTTGTTACCAGCTGTTGATAATACTTCATATGTACCATCAGCAAGTTGTAGGATAGATACATCGAATGTACCACCACCAAGGTCATATACTAGAACAGTTTGTTCTTTACCTTGTTTATCAATACCATAAGCAAGCGCTGCGGCAGTAGGTTCATTGATGATACGTTTAACTTCAAGACCAGCGATCTTACCAGCATCTTTAGTAGCTTGACGTTCTGCATCATTGAAGTAAGCAGGAACAGTAATTACGGCTTCTGTTACTTTTTCACCAAGATAAGCTTCAGCAGTAGCTTTTAAGTTTTGAAGAATCATTGCAGAGATTTCTTCTGGTTTATATGTTCTACCAGTAGATTTAATGCTTACTTGATATGGAGTACCCATATGTCTCTTAATAGAGAATACTGTATCAAGGTTTGTAGCAGCTTGACGACGTGCATTTTCACCTACGATAATTTCACCATTTCTAAATGCAACAACAGATGGAGTAGTTCTAGCACCTTCTGCGTTAACGATAACTTTTGGTTCGCCACCTTCCATAACAGCGACACATGAATTTGTTGTACCTAAGTCGATACCTATAATTTTGCTCATAAAAAATTTCCTCCTAAAAATATAAATTATTCACTAACTTTGACCATACTTGGTCTTAGAACACGGTCTTTATAAGTGTACCCTGTCATAATCACTTCGACAACTGTATTAGGTTCTACACCTTCTACTTTTACAGTTTCGATTGCAGAATGATAAGTTGGATTAAATGGTTTGTTAAGGGCATCAATTTGTTCTACCCCATTACGTTCAAGAATTTGCTTGAAGGTTTTATTTACCATTACAAACCCACTTAAGAATTTTTGTAGTTTTTCATCATCTGTTTTGATATTTACGGCTTTGTCGAAGATATCAACAACATCAATTAGTTGCATTAGAAAATCACTTAATGCATATTTTCTTTCACGTATTTTTTCTTCATTCATACGTTTTTTGAAATTTTCTAGTTCCGCTCTTTCTCTTAGAAGTTGATCTTTTAAATGGTCAATTTCTTCTTTTAATTGTTGATTTTCTTCTTCAAGTTTTTTGATTTTTTTATTTTGTTTCTTTATGCGTTTAGAATCATGTTCAGTTGAAGTATTTGTATTTTCCCCTACATTACTTCCTTCAGGTTCGTGATTTTCATCATTTTTTGCTTCTTCTGATTCCGTTTCACATGTTTCTTCTAGTTCTTCTTCACGATAACGATTGTTTTCCATACTTCCTCCTATACGATCTTTTTCATGTTTTTGGCGATATATTCAAGTAATGGAATTACCTTTACATATTCCATTCTTGTAGGTCCTAGGATACTTATTGATCCCACAGTTCCTTCACTTGTTTCGAATGGAACAGTAATTACCGAACAATCTTGCATGATCTTAATATCATTGTCTGTACCAATCTTAATGCTTAGTCCAGATATATCGGTATTAATTACACGCATTAGATTTTTTTGTTCCATAGCTTTAAATAAAGCTTGTACTTTATCAATATCTCTAAACTCAGGTTGAGATAGCATGTTATATCGGCCAGTTAAATGGAATCTATCAGTAGCCATTTCCGAGAAAGCTTGAACGAAAGTATTCACAAGTCTTTCATGATAATTCAAGTATTCACGAACACCTTCACTTAAGTTTTGATCATTAATGACATTCTTAATATCGCTTACTAATACATTATGTAAAACTTCATTTAAGACGTTTACAACTTTTTCTAACTCTGAGCTACTGATGCTTTCAGGTATTAAGATCTTTTTACTTTCAACATGACCTAAGTCAGTAACCATTAAGATTACAGCTTGATTGCCTTTTAAAGAGATAAATTCAAGTTTCTTAATACGTGAACTATAAGCTGTCTTGCCAAGAGCTATTGATGCATAGTTAGTAAGTTGTGATACAAGGTCCATAGATTCATAAAGAGCTTCTTCACCAGTTATATTAGGTCGTTCAAATATTTCATCAATCATTGGGAATTCATCATGTTTATTTTCATTTCTTCTCATGATTTCTTCAACATATAAACGATAACCTTTTTCTGATGGAACTCTACCACTTGAGGTATGAGTTTTCTCTAAATATTCCATTTCTTCAAGTGCTGCCATATCATTACGAAGGGTAGCTGTTGAGAAGTTTAACTCTGGTCGTTGAGAAAGTACTAGTGATCCAACAGGTTCACTTGTTTTTACATACTCTTCAACGATAGCGATTAGAATAAGTTTTTGTCTCTCAGTTAACATTCTTTAATGCCTCCTTAGCACTCATTTCCATTTACTGCTAATATTATATCACAAATTTTTAGCACTGTCAAGGGTTTAGTGCTAATTTTTTTAATTTTTTTATTATTTTTTTCCAAAATTGTTATTTTATTCATCTTAATTTAATTAAATAAAAAAGGCTATATAGTATTTCTACTATATAACCATTTGTTTGTTTATTATTCATTACCCCATATTAAACCTTTAGAATGTTCAAGTAGGTAGATGTTTTCATTTAGTTCACGAGATAAGGTAGTATCTTGGTCATGACCTGGGTAGATGTGATAGTTGGTTTTTCTTCTTTTTAGTTCCGTAACAGAGATAAACATTTTTGATTTATCTGAGGTTTCAAGATCAGTTCTTCCGATACTTCCTCTAAAGATGAAATCTCCTGAAAATAGGTTATCATCTAAGATGTAGCTCATCATACAGTTAGTATGACCAGGAGTGTACCAACATTTGATTACAAATTCACCAAGGTTAAGGATGGTACCATCTTTAACATACTTTATTTTATCTTCATCAATTATGGTAGGGGTAGCACATCCAAACATTTTTGCATAACTTAAGGCCGGATTTAACATCTTTTTGTGAGCCTCCTCATGCATGTAGACAGTAGTTGGATGTTTCTTTAATAATTCTTTTAGACATTTGAAGTGATCGTAATGTCCATGTGTAATGAGAATTCCTAATACTTTTTTATTATTGATGTATTTTTCTAATATTTTTAAGTTATTAGCTGGATCAATAATAATACATGAAGTCTCATTTGAAATTAAATAAGTATTGGCATTTAAGTCATTATCATTAAAGACTTCAATATCGTAGGACATTTGCTTATTTTACCTTTGGAAGACTTGCGGCTGCGATAGATTGTCCAACACGACGAGAGTTTTCATCAGGCATCATAATGTTGATATGAGCAAGATGAGGGAATTCATTCTTTAATACTTCGTTGGCTTTTTCAACAACGATTAGTCCACCATCACCACTTGTTACACGGCCAAGTAATAATAGGTATTTGATATCATAAAATTCACTATAGTAAGCAAGAGAATATCCAAGGTAGATACCAATGTTTTCATAGATTTCACGAGCCTTAGGGTCGTTCTTCTTCATTAAGCCTTGAACAACTTTTAATTTTTCAGCTGGAGATAAAGCTTCATCAAGTTCAATACCAGCGAAACCAGCAAGTTTAATTACACCATCTTGACTGAAGTATTTAACGCCACAACCATAGTCGCCACTCCATTCATCAACCATGGCACCTTTGTTATAGTCAACAGGAACGAAAGCAAGTTCACTTAACCAACCATTTAGGTTACCATCTTTATTGATGTAACCAGCAGCTTCACTTGTACCCATTGCAATACCAAGTACACAACCATCGTTTAATTCCATCGCACCAGCAAGAGCTGTAACGTCACCATCGTTTGCGACTTCAAGAGGAACATCACCAATTTCTTTTGCACAGTTGATATACATCTTACGTACTACACGGTTGAAGTCATCAGGATTTACTTTAATAAATAAGGAAGCAACACGAACTTCATTGTCAATGTAGATACCAGCACTACTTACACCAATTGCATCAACTCTTGGCATTTTGCTTGCGGCACGTTTGAAGCTATCAAGGATTCCTGCATAATGATATTCAGGATCACTATTAACCTTAGGGAACCATACTACTTCTTCACTATATACAACTTTACCATCAATTACAGCACTAACTTTACGGTCAGAACCACCAGCATCAAAGCCAATACGACATCCATCTAGGTTACCACCAGCTGGAAGACTTGCTTCAACACTTGTTGGAACTTCTTCATAAGCACAACCAATAACTTCAAAAGGTTTGTCATAAACGTTAGCCATAAAGTCTACATCAAATTTACGACTACCATTTGTTGAGAAAACTTCTTGCATGGCTTTTACAAGTTCATCATTTCCACCTAAGTAGATTTTGTATCCACCAACAACCCATAAAATACTCTTGATTAATCTTTCGATCATTTCTTCATTTTCAGCATTTTTTCCAGGCATAACTAAGATATCATAACGATAACGATAACCTTTATTTCTTTCTACACAGATTGCGAATGGTACAGTACCTTTTTCTTTAAATTCTTTTAATTTAAGAGCCATTGGACTAAAACATGGTTCTAAGCTTGGAACATACTTCATTTTCTTACCTCCTAAAATTCCTTTATGATTTTTGTTCTTTTGTCTTTGTCTTTAGGTAGTTTTCATTGACAATTATGACATCACTACCTACTTTGTTGATTTTCGACCAGGGAATTTCAATTCTTTCTTTTTGGAAGCTAGAAAGAATTCTTGGACCTTTCATCACAAAAATACTTTTAATTTTTCCATCAGATTCATTGATTTCTAAATCAGAAACTTTACCTAGTCTTGAACCATCAATATCACAAATTACATCTTTCGCTGTTAATTCGGATAATTTCATATTATCACCTCACATTCACTAAAGTATATGAGGTTGATTAATTATTATTGATAAATTCGATGGCTTAAATGTTCATAAATACCATCTAAATTATATCTTGTTCTTTCTTCACCAACAAAAAGGTGAACAACTACTACTCCAAGGTCAATCAAAAACCATGAAGTATCATTTCCACGTGAGGTGTTTCTAACCTCATATCCATATTGGGGAGCTTCTTTTCTTAAATAATTGGTTGCAGCATTTCCTTGTCTAGAACTATTAACTGAACAAATTATTACATTATCAAAATATGGTGTAAATGTTGTTGTATCATAGATACGAATATCTTTAACAACGGCTTTATCTAATATTTTTAAAATGTCTTCAATCATTTTCTACTTCCTTTTTATAATAATTATAAGCCTCTAAACTTAAATGATAAATAGTTTGATTTTTACTTTTGATATAGCTAAATTCATTTTCATACATAGCAACGATTGCTTCATCCATATTCTTAAAAGCTATTTCTCTTACCATTTCAAATTGAGTGCCTACTCTAGTTTCTTCAATGAAATCACTTAAGAAAATTAACTTTTCTAGGTTTGTCATATTAGGTTTACCGGTAGTATGATAAAAAATAACATTAAGAATTTCTAAATCATTGATGTGGTATTTATCTCTTACCGTAATCATCCCTGTTATTGCATGCCATATTTGAGGGGCATTTAACAATTCAGGGTCTAGTTTTTCATGATATTCTTTTTTTAAAAGTTCAAGGCTTTCTTCATTACTTATATTCTTAGTAATGTCATGGCTGATCCCCGCAAGTTTTATTTTTTCTTCATCCACACCTAAGTGATAATATTCATTTAGTTTAAGTGCCATCTTTACAACTCCCATACTATGTTTGTAGCGAGGGTTATCTTTCATTATTTCTTTAAATTCTTCAAAGGTTGTCATGATAAAATACTTTCTCCAAGTTTAAATGTTACTTTAGATGACATCTTTAAAGTAAATTTAACATTGTTTCCTTTCATGTGGATAAAACCAATTCCTGGAATAATTAAATCATAAAACTTATCATCATCTAACTCTAATGTTATCTCATGTTCTTTACCTAGATTTTCTACTTCTTCCGTTGTTAGAGGAGGAACAAGAAGTTTGAATTTTTGTTGTTCTTTGATTTTTAAAGCATTTTCTAGTTTAGTTCGGTGCACATATAGTTCATTTGATACAAATAAACTTACATTAATGTTCTTCCCTTCTTCAAAATCAAGTTCAACAAGACCACCTAAAAATAAGGTTTGTAAAGAAGTTAGTTGATAAGTTCTAACTCTTAAGAATTTCTTAGGAGTTAGGATTTTTACGGAATCATAACTTAAATAATGAGTAAACGAATGAGTATTAACAATACCTGGAGTATCATGAATATATAATTTATTTCCTAGTTCTACCTTAATAATATCAAGAGTTGTTTGAAATTGATCAGATGTGGTAATTGGCGGAGTATCTACACCACATAAATCTTTAACCGCGTTAATAAAAGTAGATTTACCAACACTCGCAACCCCTACAACATAGCAGTTACTAAATAGTGGTCTCTTGTGATATCTACTATATCTTAGTTTGTCAATTTTACGGATAACACTTTCAATGTTACTCTTTGATTTAGCGGAAATTGAGTAAACTGCAACAACATTTAATCCCATTTTTTTGCCAAGTTCTCTCGTGGTATCTTCAATATGGATTAACTTTAAGCTCTTCGGCATAATGTCAATTTTATTAATTAAGAGAATGACTTTCATTTCCCCGATTAACTTTGGAAGGATTTCCACAAAGCCCCCATAAATATCTAAGACATCAAGCATTAAACAGATTACATCCTCAGGATGTTTATTTTTTACATCAATCATTTTTTTATAGAATAATTCATTATCAGTATTTGGAATATATCTTTTATTATAATGGATAATATCATAACATCTTTTACAGTATACTTCTTCTCCATTTTCAATCATGTGAATTTCACTGACATATCCTTCTTTTTCTGGATCAAGGGTTTGAAGTTTGACTCCACATCCAATACACTTCATTGATTAATTCTCCTTTGATAATTTTTCGATTGCTACCGCTATTTCTAAATTTTCTTGTTTTAATTTTTTTATGATGCGTTTTTCACGTAAACGATTGATTTTAGTATACCACTTTTGCGTTTTGTAATCAATTGTTTTAACTAAAATACTAGCTATTCCTAAGTTCCCAGCACAAGCAATGTCGGTTACAAGTTGATCTCCAAGGAGTATTACTTCATCTAAGTTATAACCAAGATCTTCAAGAAAAGCTTTAACTTTGTCTTTTTTTGGTTTCCCCGCCTTCGCAAGATAACCATCAATCTTTAGGGTTTTCATCACTTTTTTGATTCGGTGATCATTATTATTACTTACTAAATATAGTTTAAAACCATTATTTTTTAAGGTTTCTTGCCACTCAACTAATGATGGACTTGCGACATCAGTTGTATATGGCATTAAAGTGTTATCTAAATCTGCAATGATAATTCTTTTACCAGTTGCATATAATTTACTAAAGTCAATATCATAAATTGATTGATAAACATAAGTTGGTAAATATTTACTCATAAAAATACCTCTTATATATTATATCAAATTTTGATTATTTTGTCTAATAATAAGGAGGTGAAAAATGTTTAATCTTTTATCTATTTTATTTTTACCTTTACTTGGAGCAATCAATTCTCAAAGCTTTCCGGAAGTCTTAAGCAGTGAAGAAGAAAGTGAATACTTGAAAAGATGGAAAAACAAAGATATGGAAGCAAGAAACAAACTGATTGAACACAATCTAAGACTTGTTGCTCATATCGTTAAGAAATTTGAAAATTGTCGAGAAGATAAAGATGACCTTCTATCAATTGGGGCTTTTGGTTTAATCAAAGCCGTTGATACTTATAACTTTGACAGTAATACAAAACTTGCAACCTACGCAGCCAGATGCATTGAAAATGAAATCTTAATGCATTTAAGAAGCAATAAAAAATACAAAGATAACTTATCTTTATATGCACCAATCGGAGAAGATAAGGAAGGAAATGAAATTCACTTATGTGATATCATTGAAGATACCACACCTAATATTTTAACCGAAATCGTTGATGAAGAAAAAGTTAACTCTATCCATAATGCCTTAAAAACCTTAAATGAGCGAGAACTTGAAATAATATCACGAAGATTTGGCTTAAATAATCATTTTGTTGAAACCCAAAGAGAGATTGCGAAAAGCTTAGGTATTAGCAGAAGTTATGTTTCAAGAATTGAAAAAAGAGCTTTAACTAAGCTCTACTTATATCTAAAGGAATAATTAATTAAATAGTTATTCTTTTAATTCATAACAAAAAACGTAAACACATTTTTTTGTGCTTACGTTTTTTACAAACAATATTCTATTCAGTTATTGTTAAAGTAATGGTAATTGTAACTCTAGGATTAATTGTATATACTCCTGTTAATACAACATATCCTATACCTGAAGAAGTAATAACACCAAAATAATTCATTGATACTGAAATATTATTTTCTTGA
>SAMEA104315437__coassemble_347_pt1 | contig 26244 bp, 26 predicted proteins | sample SAMEA104315437__metabat2_high_PE_004 | metagenome-assembled genome bin SAMEA104315437 (sample SAMEA104315437) | gut metagenome | biome: Monkey gut; feature: monkey-associated habitat; material: faeces | place: China | collected 2013
CTTTTTTTTACAAAAAAGTTATCATTTATCTTGACTATTAATAGTTAGTCTCCTTAATTTTATTTCACTGTTTTTTAGTGATGCCTTAATTATAACATAAAAGATTATGAAAATTTGTCGAATCTTGTAGAAAAAATAAGAATAAAGAAAATTTTTTTAAAAAAATTAAAAAACTGCTAGTATAACACTAACAGTTCTGATTGATTTCATAATTTATAAGTTTTTAGTTTATTCAATATGAAGTGAATTTATTAATTTTGTATCTTCATAAAGATTACAATAAACAATACCTGTAAAAAGTAATGGACTAAATTTATTTCTTTGTTTATAGGTAATTGGATTATCAAAGAAGTAGTAGTATGTTAGTACTTTGTTTTGTTCATTTTTGGTGTATAGTTTAACCCCAATAATGTCTGGTCTAGTACTAACTATATTCATATAGTCATGGATTAATATTGGTTTAGCCATAAAACAAAGAAATTTATCTTGAATTATTTTTGAGTATCTACTCTTATAAATCATTTGTTTCATTTTAACTGATGGTATAAAGTAGATTAAGCTACCAATAAGACAAATTAAACCAATGAAAAATAAGACAATGGATGCTTCTATAGCATCTTGTTTAATGTTTATTAGACATCCAATGGAAAAGATTATACATAAAAGACCAGTGATGATTCCGATAACATCAATAATTATTACAATGGTTAAGTTTTTTAGATAATTTTTTAGTGTTTCCATAGTTTCTCCTTACTTTAGTGGTAAGACAGTATGAAATGTTGTCATTTCTTTTTTGAATTTTTGTCTTCTTTCATCACATTCTTCATATGTTAGTTGTTCTTTTAGATTACTACCTTCAAATAATTCAATGTCACGCATATACAAGTTACATATTGTTTCCGCAATATAAACTAATGAATTATACTTTTCAATATTATAAGCAATCGTTGATTTTTTGAATCTTGTGAAAGCAAGTTCATCAAACTTGGTGTTTCTTAGTTTTTCTAATTCTTCATTTAATTCATTTTTGAAAGTATCAATGTTTTCTAGATTAACATCCGCAGTTAAAGTTATGAGGTAGTATTCATTTGTATAATCTACATCATAGCTTAAAGATCCATTAATTATTCCTTTTTTCTTTAGGCGTTGGACAAAATCAGATGAATTATCAAAATAATAATCTAGGATGTAGTCGATGTACATGTTATCATTGAAATGTCTGATTTTATCAAAGTTATGCATGTCAATCTTGATGGCACAACCAACCTTAGGGATGGTAACATCAAAATGAGAGGTTGTATCTTCATTTACGATTTTTTCAGGTTCATCATAGATTTTTCTTTCTATCTTCTTGGGGGTAATATCACCTAATGATTCTTCTTTTTGGGTGATTACATCAATCATTTTATCAAGCTCAAAGTTTCCAACTACCACAAGGGCTATGTTTGATGGTTGATAAAAGGTATTGTAAGTTTTATATAAATCTTCTTTGGTAATGGCATTTACCGATTTTTCAGTTCCCCCAATATCATTTTTACAAGGGAGATTGAAGTAAAGGTTGTTTAAGAGATTCATATAAAGATGGTTTCCCGTTCTATTTTTATGCATGTTGATTTCTTGGATGATAATGCCTTTTTCTTTTTCTACTGATTCATCAGTAAAATATGGCATTTGTACAAGGTCAATTAAGGTTTCCACACATTTATATTCGTTTTTAGTGGTTGAAAAGTAAAAGACTGTACGATCGTTTGTGGTATAAGCATTGCAGCTAGCACAAAGGCTATCAAACATTGTTGAAGCATCAACTCCTGTCGATGATTCAAATAGTTTATGTTCAAGAAAATGAGCAATGCCAAGGGGTGCTGTATAATATTCTTTTTCACCATTTGGAATAAATGTAATATCATCAGAACCAAATTTGGTAATCATGTAACCACAAGTGGTCGAAAAATCTCGTTTTGGGTACAAATAAACAGTTAAACCATTTTTTAATATTTCTTTAAAGTAGGTTTCTTTTAGACGTTCATGAGTAAATTTTTCCATCTTATTCACCCCTTAAAAAATAAATCGTATCAAGACGAAGTTTTTTAGCAACTCTTGTTAAATCATCTTTAGTGATATTTTTGATTATTTCTTTTCTTTCTTCTAATGAATAAACTGGTAATCCAATGATTTCACATTTGATGTCATCACGGATACGATCAAGATAGTCGTTATCACGATCAATGTTAGCGATTATTTCATTTTTTAAGATTTCTAAGTATTCTTCATTGATTAGGCCATTTTTAGCATCATCAATAATATCTTTAATGGTCTTAACTACTTCTTCATAGTTTTCTCTTGATGTTTCAAGTTCTAAATATATAGCGTCATTCTTAGGTAGTTTGATACAATCAACATAGTAGCATAGACTCATTTGTGTTCTAATTCTTTTAAATGACTCTGATAAGGTACCACCACCAATAAGATAACAAAGAATTGTTAAGGCTTTAATATCTGATGAATAGATATCAATATCACTTTCATAGCCCATATAAAGGAATGAGGTTTTACTAGCACTATCTTCAATTTTGATGGTTTCTTGATTTTCTTTTTGAGGAAATTTTTCAACAAATGAACCAAGTTTAATTGATTCATTAGCTTTTGGTAATTGAAGTTTTTTAATTCCTTCTTCTACCATTTCTTCATTAATGTCCCCCGCGATATAAAAGGTTCTAGGATAAGTTAGATATTCTTTCGCACAAGCATAAAGGGAGGTAATTGTTACTTTATCGATATCTTCAATTGTTTGGTTGATGCGATCAGCTGTAATGGTACCATCTAAAAAATATTTAACAAATTGAAAGTAGGAGTATTTTCCTTTATTGCTTTTTAGATTTAATAGTTGATTCTTTAAAGCATTCTTTTTTATTTCTACTTGTTCTTCGGTAAAGAAAGGTTTGGTTAAAGTTATGTTTAAAAGTTCAAAAGCTTTTGTGACTAAGTCTATTTTTTCGGGGAGAAAGTTGGGATTAACAAAACTTGAACCAAAAGATATAATTTGGTTTTCTCCTTCAAAATGAACACCAACACTGATTCCGAGGTTATAGTTATCATAGTAGTAGTCATCTAGTTCTTTGGGAGTTTTAAATACTTCATTAGTTTCCGTAATTAATGAAGTAAGGATTGCGAAGTCCATTCTTTTTTCAAGGGAAAAAGGACAGATAAAGTCAACTCCAAAGGCAATGCTTTTGAATTTGGTTGTTTTTTCATAATAGATGGTTTCATTATTAATTTTTAGTTTCATATTTTCTCATCCTTATAGGTTTAAATAAAGAGTAGTTCCTCATTTGGACCTACTCTATTTTTTTATTCAGCAAGTTCTAAAGCTATTTGAACCATTTGTTTAAAGTTATTAGCTCTTTCTTCGGAGGTAGTTACCTCATGAGTAATGAAAGAATCAGAAATGGTTAGTAGACATGTAGCTTTCTTTCCAAGTACTTTAGCATTATGGAATAATGCGAACGACTCCATTTCCACACAATCACAGTGGTAGTTATCACGTACTTCCTTCCAGTAAGTTTCACTTTCATGGTAGAATACATCAGAAGAGTGAGCACGACATGGATGAAGTGGGATGTTTAACTCTTTAGCGATTTTGATTAGTTTTTCATTTAATTCTTCATTACTATTAATGATATGAGTATCATCACCAGATTGAACATAAGCAAATGATGATTCACTATAAGCATCTGTAACAAGAGCAACATCATATACATTTAATGATGGAGTGTAAGAACCCGCAGATCCAATTCTAACGATTTGTTCAACGCCATAGAATTTGAATAGTTCATATGAGTAAATACCAATACTAGGCATTCCCATACCACTACCCATTACGGATATTCTTCTTCCTTTATAGTATCCCGTAAAGCCAAGCATACCACGTACACTATTGATTTGAACTACATCAGTTAAAAAGGTTTTAGCGATAAATTCAGCACGTAAAGGATCTCCTGGCATTAGGATTGTTTTTGCGAGAACGTTTGTATCTGTTATTTCAATATGTGGTGTTGGTTTAATAATCATCTTCTTTTCTCCTTTTAATAGTTATTTTCACTTTCAAGGTTTTGCATAATCGCAACGCCACTTGATGCTCCAATTCTTGTAGCTCCATTTTCAACCATGGTTTCAAGGTCATGAAGGTTTTTAATACCACCACTAGCTTTTACTCCCATTTCATTACCAACGGTTTCACGCATTAGTTTAACATCTTCTTTAGTGGCACCACCAGTACCAAATCCCGTAGATGTCTTTACAAAGGTTGCACCAGCAGCTTTTGCGGCCTTACAACATTCAACTTTTTCTTCATCAGTTAAATAGCAAGTTTCAATAATTACTTTTACACATTTAGTAGTTGATGCTGCAACAACTAAAGCTATTTCATTTTTAATATATTCAAAGTTATGTTCTTTAGCTTTACCAATGTTGATTACCATATCAACTTCATCAGCACCATCTCTAATCGCTGTCATGGCTTCAATGGCTTTTACTTCAGGAGTGTTAGCTCCAAGAGGAAAACCGATAACTGTACATACTAAAACATCACTGCCTTCTAAAGCTTGTTTTGCTAGTTTTACATTTACAGGATTAACACAAACACTCTTAAAATCATATTTCTTAGCTTCTTCACAAAGAGTTAAGATGTCAGCTTCTGTTGCGAAAGCCTTTAATAAGGTATGGTCGATAAATTTATTTATTTGCATAAGTTACTCCTATTCTTCAATTAAATTAATAAATTTAATAATTTCAAATCTTGAACTTGAAACAAGATATTTTTTCATCTTCTTTAAGTATTTTCTAGCTTTGGTACTATACTTTTGATTTAAGAAAAGCATTTTAATTTCTGATGCACTATCTTTAATCTCATACATATAGTGTGCTACATATTTCATAAAGATATCCATAGGAATTAAATTTATTAAGTTTTCTTCTTCTTCAACATGAACATAAGATAGTTCAGGTGGGAAGACTGTAGCTTCACCTACACGCCAGTTAATACTAAGTTCAACTTTTCCAGTTTCTTTGTTTACCATTACAATGTAAGGATTACTCATCACATCAGCGTTAACGATATGTGGTAAATCTTTCATTATCTTTTGATAAATACAAATTTTGTTGAGTTTTTCTTCTGGTATTTTGTAATATTCAAGATCAGGATTATCTTCAAAGTATTTCTTTCTTTCTTTTAAGATTGATTGAAAGACTTCAAAGAATCTAAATTCACGGATATTATCAAGTTGTTCATAGTAGATTGAAAAACCAAATCGTTTACACATTTCATCAACTTGTTGAAGGATGGCTTTAATTAAAAATTGAGGAATATTGAGAGGTATATCAATTAACATGTTTACATTTACGTAATCATAACTTAGTTTATAAATACTTGATACATGAGAACGTTTAGTTATTAAATAGTGATAAGCAAAATTGAAGTCAACCATATTAATGGTAATGCGACATTCCGAGTCATCACTTGTAATTGTAACGTTATCAAGAGTATTAAAATAGTTGTCAATTAGGTCTTCAAAATCGATTCTCTCATTACGATTTTTAAAAAAATGAATAACCATATGTACCTCTTTCTATAGTATTATTAACACTACTAATTGTTTTAATTCTTTTATTATTTCTTATTTTTTAATGATTTTTGCACAACGTTCACATAGACCATCTTCATCAACATGGTCAACTACTTGCCAACATCTTTCACAAGTTACGCCTGTTGCAGGTTGTACTTCGATTTGGCCTGATTCATAAGTTTCACCATTTAGTTCGTTACCAACGATTTCAAATGAAGAAACAATGAATACTTGTGCAAAGTTTACTTTTAGTGAGAACATTAGTTTTGCGACATTTGGAGTAGGGTTGATTAATACTTTCGCATTTAAACTCTTTCCAATTACTTTTTCATTTCTTGCAATTTCTAATGCTTTTAAGACATCATCACGAAGAAGCATAAATTGATTGTATTTAGCAACTAATGCAACTTCATTATCAAAGTGTTTTACTTTTGGCATATCAAGTAAGTATACACTTTCTTCTTTTTTGCCTGGCATATAGCTATATACTTCTTCAGCTGTATGAGGGATGATTGGAGTAAGTAAGCATACTAAAGATTTTAATGTTTCATAGAATACAGTTTGAATGCTTCTTCTTGCTCTTGAGTCTTTTTCTTCAATATATAAAACATCTTTTGTAAAGTCTAAGTAGAATGAAGAAAGTTCATTACTCATAAAGTTTAGAACGTTACGATATACGTCAGCAAAGTTATATGTTTCATATGAGTTTAATACTTGTTGAGTAACTTCATTTAGACGGATTAAAATGTATTGATCGATTTCTGATAAGTCTTCATAAGCAACACTATCAGTTTCGGGATCAAAATCAAATAAGTTACCAAGTAAGAAACGGTAAGTATTTCTAATCTTACGATATGAATCGCTGATTTGTTTGATTAAATCTTTAGAGATTTTGAAGTCTGCTTGGTAGTCAACACTTGCAACCCAAAGTCTTAAGATGTCGGCACCAAATTCTTTACATACTTGTAGCGGATCAATTGTATTACCTAAAGATTTACTCATCTTTCTGCCTTCACCATCAAGAGCGAAACCATGAGAGATGACAGTCTTGTATGGAGCAAAGCCATTAATCGCAACACTAGTAGATAGACTTGAGTTGAACCAACCACGATATTGGTCAGAACCTTCTAGGTAAACATCTGCTTGGCTAACTCCATAGCGAGCTTTTAATGCCGCAATGTGGCTTGTACCTGAGTCAAACCAAACATCCATAATGTCAGTTTCTTTAGTGAATTTACCATTTGGACTTCCTTTATGTGTAAATCCCTTAGGTAGAAGATCAGTAGCATCTGCTTCAAACCAAATGTTAGAACCATATTGTTCAAATAAATCAGCAACATGATTGATTACATCTTCATCAAGGATGGCACTACCATCTTCAGCGTAGAATACTGGAATAGGTACACCCCAAACTCTTTGACGAGAAATACACCAATCATCACGGTCTTTAATCATATTAGATAGACGTACTTCACCCCAAGTAGGTACCCAATTTACGGTTTTAATCGCTTTTAAGATATCTTCTTTAAAGTTATTGATAGAAGCAAACCATTGTGGAGTAGCTCTAAAGATAATTGGTTTACGAGTACGCCAGTCATGAGGATAACTATGAGTAATTGTAGTTTCTTTTAATAGTTTATTTTCTTCATCTAAACGTTTTAAGATGGCTTTATTAGCATCTTCATAAAACATTCCTGCGAATTCTCCTGCTTCAAGGGTCATGTAACCACGACTATCTACTGGGCATAAAATGTCAAGACCATACTTTTTACCAACAATAAAGTCATCTTCACCATGTCCAGGAGCAGTATGTACTAAGCCAGTACCAGAATCTAGGGTAACGTGATCACCTAGAATTACTGGGGAAATACGATTAAATAATGGATGTTTATATGTAATACCTTCAAGGTCAGTTCCTTTTACTTCTTTGATTACTTCATATGATTCATAACCAACAGTCTTGATGAAGTTTTCAAGAAGTTCTTTAGCAACTACAAAGTATCTATTATCAGCAGATACTACAACATATTCAATATCAGGGCCTGCACAAATAGCAAGGTTTGCGGGAATAGTCCAAGGTGTAGTTGTCCAAATTACAAGTTCACAATCAGGTGATAAAACATTTTTACCATCTACAACATTGAAAGCAACGTAAATTGATGAACTTTGAACATCCTTATATTCAATTTCAGCCTCAGCTAGAGCAGTTTCACTAGATGGAGACCAATATACTGGTTTTAATCCTTTAAAGATTAAACCTTTTGATGCCATAATACCAAAAGCACGGATTTGGGCAGCTTCATAGTGATGGTCTAAAGTGATGTATGGATGATCCCATTCACCAAGTACACCAAGACGTTTAAAGCCTGTCTTTTGCATTTCAACTTGTTCAAGAGCATACTTTTCACATAAAGTTCTAAAAGCACTAACGCTCATTTCTTTACGGTTTACTTTTTTGTTTTTAGTAAGAGCAGTTTCAATTGGAAGTCCATGAGTGTCCCAACCTGGCATGTATGGAGCGTAAAATCCTGACATTGTCTTATATCTAATTAAAAAGTCTTTTAATATTTTGTTTAAAGCATGTCCAACATGGATACTTCCATTAGCATATGGAGGGCCATCATGTAAAAAGAAAGTTTCATGTCCTTCATTCTTTTTTAATACTTTTTCATAAATATGTAAGTCTTCCCATTTTTTTTCAATTGGAAGTTCATTAACACCTAGGTTTCCACGCATTGGGAATGCTGTTTGCATCATCAATAAGGTGTCTTTATAATCTCTATTTTCACTCATTTTGTCTTTCTCCTAATGTTTAATAATTATTTTTACAACTAAACGATTTTTCTTAGTAGTATTGACAATATTTACAATTTCAATTCTTCCAAAATGGCGGACACTAATTAAATCGTTATCTTTTAAATTATAGCTTAGGTTTAAACATTCAAGATGATTTACTTGAACTAAACCTTTTTCAATCATTTCACATGCTTTAGTGCGACTAATATTTAAAGCATGAGCTAAGGTTGCATCTAACCTTAAGCTTTGTACATTGATTAGTCTTTCTTCTTTTTTTTCTTCAATCATTACTTCATCTAATTCACAAATGACAGCATCAACTAAAACATTGTTAATTGTTGTTAAATTATTTTTAATGAAGGTACTTAGTTTTTGATCAACCATCACAAAGATTCCTTGATCATTTATTATAATATCACCAATACCATCTCTTTTTAATCCTAAAGCAAGAATCGTACCAAGTACATGACGATGCGTAATCGGACGATTGATTGTTCTTGGAGTTATTTTAATTATATCTATTTCATACTCAACTTTAGTTGGAGCATCTTCTTCTTTATTTAGAATTATTGCACGTACTCTTTCAGTTTCATCTAATCCACCAAAAAAATAAACATTTAAACTAGGATGTTTAATCTTTCTAAGGTTAGATGATTCCGTAGTATCTAAAAATCTTGTTAAAACAAAACCTGATTTTTCTGCACGTTTAACAAAGTCATTAATAGTAGCCATTGTTTATTTTCCAACGTCACTAACATAGTAGTGAATGGTACCATCTTTTAAGGCTACTTCGCTCGCAAATAAGAAGGTTTTATTTCCAAGACGGAAAGTTTCACCATTAAGAGCATAAGTTACCCCTGATAAGAAGGCAACGGCACGATCAATTTCTGAATTTGAAGTGATATCTTCAAAATTTACAGCGACAGGACGATTTTGAATTATTACATCACCTAATTCAATGAATTGTTCATCTATTGATTTTGTTACAACAAAACAATAATTCAAAAGGCGATCAAAAGAAGTTCCAAGTTTTTCTTCTTTTTTCTTTTTACTAAACATAATGTCCTCCTATTTAGTAAAGATAGTTCCAAGTCTAACGATGGTTGCACCATGTTGAACCGCAAGTTTGTAGTCACTACTCATTCCCATTGATAGTTCTGTACATGGAGCATAACTTAAATTAAGACTTTGAATTTCTTTTTGTAATTCTTGCATTATTTCATAATAACTTATTAATAGATCATCATCGTAAGTATATTTAGCAACAGTCATTAAACCTACAACTTCAATCTTTTTATATTTTTCTAAACTTTTTATAAATGGTATTACTTTACTTTCATCAAGTCCTGATTTATTACTATTGTCAGAAACGTTTACTTGAACAAAGCATTTTAAAGGTTCTTTTCTTTTTCTAGTTTTGTTTATCGCATTTGCAAGGTCAATTGAGTCAAGAGAGTGTAGATAGTCGATAGCATCGATAAAACTAGAATTAAGTTTTGGAGGGATCTTTATTACTCCAAAGTAATGCCATGTAATGTTGTAGTCTTTTAAGGCTTCATATTTTGCGAGAAAACTGTCCTTACGATTTTCACCAATGTCAGTGATGCCGGCTTCAACTATTTCTTTGGTTTTGTCAATATCAAAATACTTTACCGCCGCAACCACTTTTACGTTTGGATACTCCTTTAAGCTTTCTTTAACAATTTCAACTTGTTGTTTTATACTCATAATCCACCTCTTTCTACGTTTCTCATTTGTGAACTTATTATACCACAACTTACAGAATTTTACAAGGTTTTTAGTTCATTAGTTTTTTACCTTACTTTTTTAATAAATAATTATTTCCTAGTCATACTTATGTATTTGGATTGATATTTTCTTTAAAATATGGTACAATTATCATATGTGCTTATAGCCTAACGGATAAGGCAACAGGTTCCGATCCTGATGATGAGAGTTCGATTCTCTCTAAGCACACCATCTTTAAACATTACTAAATTAGGAGTTTTTATGCAAGCATTATTCAAAAAAAGACAAATCAATAAATGGTTAAAAAATGTTATTTTTTGAAAACACTTTTTCTTTTAAGACCGAATATTTTAAAGGAAACGTTACTTTCCAAGTTGCTGTTATTCTTTTAACAATTATTATTTCACACTTTTTAACTAGAAAAAAGAGTTTCAATATTGATCGAACAGTCTTTATATTTGGACTTATTTTCTTTGTTTTAGAACTATATAAACAATTGTTTTATAATGTATTTAGTGAAAGAAATGGCTATCACTGGAATATCTTTCCTTTTCAACTTTGTTCTACTCCTCTTTATGTTTGCTTGATTGCTCCTTTTACGGAGGGTAAAATCCGTAATGCTTTTTATGTTTATTTATCATCATTTTGTATGCTTGGTGGACTTTCCGTTTTAATCTTTCCAAGTAGTGTAATTGTATCTGAAATATCAATTACTTTTCAATCAATGATTTGGCATAGCAGTATGGTCTGTCTTGCTTGTTATTTAATCTATAATATGGATTATGGTAAATCATTAATTGAACTAAAACCTGGGGTTTACGTTTTCTTAATTGTGGTGACAATGGCTATTTTGATGAACTCTACTTTTGAGTTTTTTAAACAAAAATATCATTTAACTAATACCTTTAATATGTTTTTTATTAGTCCCTACTATGAATGCCATATTATTGGATATGCGATAATTTGGAATAATACTACCTGGTATGTTAGTGTGCTTGCTTATGTTTTAGGACTATGTCTTGGTTCTATTATCATCTGGAAAGTTGTAAAATTAAAAGAAATGTTAAATAAAAATTATGTTATATAATGAAAAACAGGAACAAAGTTGTTCCTATTTTTTATTTGAATAGTGATAGATACCATGAAAGATTAGTGGTAACAATTACTAAGTATGCAATATAGAATACAAGCATTACGATACCTTGCCATCTGGAGAATTTCTTTTGGATGATGGTAGGTACAACCGCAATCAAAGTTACAAGGATTGCGACTGGGAAATCTAAGTAAATGTTTTGAGCAGATACTGGTAGTTTACCACCATAAATGAATGAACATAAAGCAAGGATTAAGGTTGTATCAATTACGTTGGCCCCTATGACATTACCTACTGACATTGATGATTGTTTTTTAATGATTGATGCTATCGCCGTTACAAACTCCGGAAGTGAGGTTCCAATCGCAACAATGGTAACGCCAATGATGGCCTCAGATACTCCCCAAGAGGTAGCAATCTTACTACCATTATTAACAAGGAGTTGTGATCCAATTATGATTGCTGCAGCACCAACGATAACACGAGAAATATTTAGAATTATGCTTTTTTTCGATTTATCTGGAAGTTCTGCTGTTTCTTCATTTTCACTTTGTTTCGCTGAACGGATATTTTCAAATATGTAGATACCAAATACAACTAATAAAGCAAAGGCTCCCCATATAGAGAATAAACCATTGAAAGAAAATAGAAATAAAACAATTACCGCAATAAGTAGTAAAAGAGCTTTCGGCATAAAGTCTTTGCGATTTACCCCAATTGGCATAAAGATGATACTAATCGCAAGAATCATTGCGGTATTACAGATTACTGAACCTATTCCATTACCAATTGCCATACCAACTTTATCTTGAGAAGCTGCAATATAATCACCAACACCAGAGATTAAAATTTGATGGCCATCGATAGCCGCAATCGTGGAGACGATGATTTCTGGAAGGGTGGTAGCTAAGCTAATGATGGTAGCTCCAATAATAAACTTTGGAATTTTGGTTATTTCTGCAACCCAGACCGCACCATCAACAAACCAGTCTCCTCCTTTAACGATTAGAATAATCCCAACAATGAATAAAAGATACATTAATACGGTTTCCATATTTCCTCCATTTTTTACAAAAAGTATATCTATTATAACACTTTTTCTAAAAAAAACTACATTTATTACTTTTTTTGATAAAAAAATGTGAAAGTTATGACTTATTTTAAAATTGTGGTATAATTATATTGTAAAAGGGGCATTGAATATGAAAAGAATTATTAATAACGCTTTTGCACTAATTTTAAACTTTTTAATTATTGTTGGCGCGGTTTATGCAACGGGAGGTATGATTACAAAGTATTATAGCCTTAATGGCACATTAAGTTATTATGTATTTCGTTATCTAAATGTCACAACAGCAATCTTTCTTGCTTTAACATCATGTGTAATGGTCATAATGGAGTTTAGAAACTTGCTTGATACGAATGCCACTACCTTTAGTTGGTGTCTTTCTTTAAGACTTCTAGGGGTAACTGCTAGCGTAATGACTTTAATTTTTACTTTATGTATTATTACTCCCAAAGAAGGATTCTCTCGCACTTTTAGTGGATATCGATTAACACTTAATTTAATTTGTCCACTACTTGGTATTTACAATTTTCTATTTTTTGAAAATACAAACTATATTGATTTTAAAACAACATGGTTCAGTGTTGTTTTTAACAGTTTGTACTCCCTTGTTTATTTAATTATGGTCGTTTTGGTTAAAAAATGGCCTGATTATTATTCTTTATTTAGAGGAAGTAATTTGATTCCAATTGGAGTATTTGTCATAATGACAGCTTTAACTTTAGGAGTCTGTGTGGGGCTTTATTTCCTTTATTGTTTCTTGAATAGAAAAATTAAAGAGTTTCCATTATCTTAATTTTAAACAAAAACACATTAGAGACGAAAGTAATTTCCAATCTAATGTGTATTTTTATTTATATGATGATTTTACATTTTTTCAGGAGCACTTACGCCGATTAAGTTTAGAGCATCTCCAAGAACAATCTTAATCGCATTAATGATTGTTAGTTTTTCCATAGTTTCATCAATGTTTTCGGTTAAAATCTTTTCATCGTTATAGTAACTATGAAGTAAGTATGATAATTCATTGATGAAATGAGTAATCTTATGCACTATACGTTTAGTTGCTACTTCTTCGATTACACTTGGATATTGAAGAAGTAATAAACAAATGCTTTTTGTAACATTTAGATTAAGGTGTGTAAACTTGGTTACTGGTTTAAACTCATGGCCAAGAGATGCAAAGTTCTTTAAGACACTGCAGATTCTCGCATGGGCATATTGAGCATAGAATACAGGATTGTCATTTGATTTTTGTTTCATTAAGTCAAGGTCTAAGTCCATGTGTGTACTTAGGGATTTTGCGACATAGAAATAACGAAGAGCATCGCTACCTACTTCATCGATTAAATCTGCAAGAGTAATAGCTTTACCACTACGTTTACTCATCTTTACTTCTTCACCATTTTCCATTACTCTAACCATTTGAAGAATTTCAATGTCGATTAAATCTGAGTTACCACCAACCATGGAAACGGCAGCTTTAAGTCTTTCGATGTAACCATGATGGTCAGCACCTAAAACATCGATTAGATGAGTATATCCACGAGATAATTTGTTCGCATGATAAGCAATATCTGGTAAAAGATAAGTATAACTACCATCACTCTTAACGATTACACGATCTTTTTCATCGTTGTATTTCGTTGTTTTTAACCATGTAGCACCATCAAGAACATAAGTATTTCCATCTTCTGTTAGTTTCTTTAAGACTTTTTCGACAGCACCTGTTTTGTATAATGTTTTTTCACTAAACCAAGTATCAAAAGTTACATTGAAGCGTTCAAGGTCATGTTGTAAATTACCAAGTAAACGTTTAGTTCCATATTCTTTAAAGAATTCAAGGTCAAAGTTTTCAATGAACTTATCACCATATTTTTCTTTTAGTTCTTCAGCAACACTGATGATTTCTTTACCATGATAGTAATCATCTTTCATTTCAATAGGTAGTCCAAATAATTCTTTATAACGTTCATAAACACTTAAAGCCATATTAGTAATTTGATTACCAGCATCATTAACATAGTGTTCACGATTAACTTTAAAGCCAGCTTTTTTCATAATACGAGATAGAGAATCACCATAAGCGGCACCACGGCCATGACCTACATGAAGATAGCCAGTTGGGTTAGCACTTACATACTCTAAGTCGATGTTTTCTCCTTCCCCAATAGTAAGGTTACCATATGATGTATTTTCCTCATTTATTTTGAAGATTACTTCATGAAGATAAGTTAAATCTAAAAATAGGTTAATAAAGCCAGGGCCCGCAACTTCCATTTTAGTTAGATGCATTTTTGATAAATCACTGTTTTCAATGATTTCTTGTGCAATATCTTGAGGTTTCTTTCTTGCTACTCTCGCAAGTTTCATCGCAAGGTTAGTTGCATAGTCTCCATGATCTTTATCTTTTGGTAGTTCAAGAAGGATAGCATCAACATTTGGAATAATTGTTTCATCTAGATATCCTAGTTTTTCTACAGCCTTGTATAATTCATTTTTAATATTTTGTAATAATTCATTAAGCATAATTAGTACTTCCTTTTGTATAAAATTCAACTTATTATACCAAAAATATGAAAAAAAATAAAGCAATAAAGTCTTTTTTATCTCATAAAACTAAAATGCTTGTTTTTTTTTGATAAATATGGTAAAATGACTAAATGAAGGAAGTGATTGAGTTGAAAATCCATGAATCCGCTGAAGACTATTTAGAAAGAATCTTAGTTCTTCATAATGAACAAGGTCGTGTCATTTCATTAGATATTGCTAAATCAATGAATTATTCAAAGCCAAGTATTTCAAGAGCTATGAAAAACTTGAAGAATGATGGCTATATTGAAATTGACGCAAATGGGGGAATTACCCTTACGGAAAAAGGATATAAGATTGCAAGTTCAATATATGAAAGACATAATGTTCTCGCAAAATGTTTTATGAAATTAGGGGTGCCTTATGATATTGCTTATGCTGATGCATGTAAGGTTGAACATGATTTAAGTGTGGAAACATTTGAAGCAATTAAAAAACACCTTGCAAAAGAAATGGAATAAATATAAAAAGGGTTAAAATTGAAATAGTATGTATTTCAACTTTAGCCCTTTTTTCTTATTTTATATCAATCATTTTGTAATGGTAAGTGTATACTCCATTATTTGATTTACTGCCATTTTCAATGAATAGTTTGAAACAATATGCATTTCTATTAGTATCAAATTCATATCTAATTTCAAGAATATAGACAGCATCAGGTTTATAGTAGCCATCTAATACCTCATTTTTAGCTACATAATAAAATTTATATAATTTACTTGGATTATCATCATAGTAACTATCTAAATCTGTAGTTTGATTAAAACGATACCATATTTCATTAGTACTAAGTGATGATTTTTCTATTCTTACAGTTCCATAAATAAAATTAGGATTACTTACACGTTTTTCTTTTAAATATTCAAAATATTGATTTGCATTTTTAAAGAAGATTTCTTCACTAGGACATACTTGAGAAAAAGAATATCCACCATTAAACCAGGTTGTTGATGATGACATTTCTCCATCTAAATTCGTAGGTGCTTTTAATCCTAATAAGCCCACTTTTTCAAGTTCTGCTTCTGTAAACCATTCTTTATTATTGTGTACTGGGTCCTTACTTGGGGTTATAATAGTTTCTTCTTTACAAGATACTAAAAATAGACAACAAATTATTGTTAATAAAATAGTTAATTTTGTTAATACTTTTTTCATTTTCATTTCTCCTTTTTTTTAGTTGTTTATCTCTTCATCATTGACATATATTTCTACCAAACAGTAGGACTAACTCAACAAAATTGAATCTTCACTTATCTCCTCATCATTTACATAGATTTCTACAACACATTCATGAGCAGGCATTACAAATTTAGCAACTGACTCTCTTGTTAGAAGATAGGTTTTAGATTTTATTTCTTTGTCATCAACCTTAACGACACAATTACTATATAGATTTCTAAAGTATTTAACTTCTACAATTGTTCCTGCTTTGTAATAGTCATTTAATTCATTAATTACAAGATTTCTGGGATCTTTAAGGGTAAGTCTATATTCTTTTTCATCTCTTTTTTTACATCCAGAAATTGTAAAAATAAAAACAAACATTAATAAAAAAATTCCTATTTTTCTCATTCAAATTCTCCTTTTTGAATATGCTACCATATTTTAATTATTTATTCTAAATATTTGCTTTGTTACTTAAGAAAAAACATATCAAATCATCACGACTTAATATGTTTTTCTATTAAACTATTGTTTTCCCTTTATGGTTTACACCCTTACCTAACAGATTTTATATCTTTACTTTTTTAAGTTTTTTACTAATTGAGCTTTGTATGCTTCTACTGCAGCTAAAGCTTTTGTTAAGTCTTCTTTATATTCTTCTTCGAATGTTTTGAATGCATTATCTTTAGCTTCGTTAACTTTTGTTTCAACATCTGTTAAATGAGCAGTTAAAGAAGTCTTGATTTCTTCTGGAAGTTCTGCTTTTACTTTATCCATTTCTTCCATGATTGAATTAATAGTATTTTTAGTAGTTTCTAAGATTGAAAGAGCAATCTTTTTAGCACTTTCAAGACCTTCTTCTGCGTATGCAACTGCATTAACATAGACTGTAAGTTGCGCTTGTTTAGCAGGTTTTAATAAGTTACTATCATCCATTTCTGCAAGTTCATTTTTAAATTTTAATAAAGCAGCCTTTTGTTCTTGTAAGTATTTTAAAGCTTTTTGATAATCAGATGTTTCTTTAATGAAATATTCATAGTAAAGTTCATCTAGAGTTTTATTAGTTTCACCAAGCTTTTTATATAAATCATCATATTTAGCGATAATCTTTTGGTAAGTTGAATCAAGAGTATCAATTACTTTCTTTGTTTCTTCTCTTTCAACGATGTTGATTTTTTCCATCTTTACTTGGTTATATAAATTTTCAAGTTCTTTTGTAGGGATGTTGATCTTTTCAATTTGGCAGCCCATAATGTAAGAAACAAGTTCTTGAATTGACTTAGCGTTTGCGGCTTCTTCAGTTAGAGTTGGATCAAGTTCCATTGCACGTTTAACTAAAGCTTCTTTAGTTTGCGTTTTAGCAATTTCAATTTTTTCTTTAATCTTTAACTTTTCACAAGTTTTTTCGACAGAATCTCTAATTTTTGCTTCTAATTCATCAGAGATAGCAACTGTTTCACATTCAATGTTGAAAGAAATCTTTTGAGAGTCAGTTCCAGAGATATTAACAATATATCCGGTTTTACTTTCTTCATTTAAGATTTTTTCAATTGCAACTTCAAGTTTTAATCCTGTGAAAGTTTCTCCTGTAAGAATCATCTTACCTTCATCGTTTTCCCCATAGATTGAAACAACTTTACCGTTGTTATCAACAACAAAGGAAACACTTGGGTTAACATCCATTTGAACAACAGCAGTAGGTTCACTCTTTTCTACATTTTTCTTACTTAGAGTAATACCTAAAACAACACCAACGATTAAGCATAGACCAAGAATACATGGTAATGCAATTTTTAAAAAAGATTTTTTCATATAAAATACATTCTCCTTATATTTTTTTTGAAGATTGGCTTTTTCTACGACTTCACTATAACACTCATTATGTGAAAGTTTATCATTAAGATATTTAGTTAGGCTTTTCTTTAGTTTACTCATACATAAATCCTTTCTTTAATTTTTTTAGTGATGAGTAATATAGACTTTGGATTTTTCCAATTGTCATATTCTCATACTTGGCAATTTCTTTAAATGAAAAATCATAAACAATTCTTAGAATTACAATGTCAGCTTCAAGAGGTTCTAAAATTCCTTCAATGGTAAGGATAATATCAATGTTGGATTTTTCTGATTTAGCACTACCAATGATTTCATCATCATAGATAGTATTTTTTTCTTTATCTCTAGTGACTTTGTTCTTACTGATGTTTCTAGCGATTTCCGTAAGCCATTCCTTGAATTTTCCTTTGTCTCTATAATTATCAATAGAATTAAACATCCTAAGGAAAGTATCTTGGACTACCTCTTCCGCGTTTTCTTTGTTTCTTGTAATTGAAAAAGCAATGTAGTATATTAGTTTTTCATATTCGTTATAAACTATTTCAAATGCTTCTTCGTCTTTTTGTTTCAGTTTTTCAATTAAAGATTTGGTGATTTTCATAGCTATTTTACCTTTCTTCACTATACATAACCCAAAAAAATGTAATTTTATTTTATTTTTTTAAAATTTTTTAAATTTTTTTCTTTTTTTTTAAAAAGCCTATATTTCTATAGGCTTTATTTTATGCTTTCTTGATATTGTTTTATACTATTTAAGATTTTTTCTTTTACTTCTTTAGTTGGAAGCGTATTGTTTGCGAGTTCATAGGCCCAAAAGATAGCACCCATAACAGGAGGTTCATTGAGAATGATAAAGTTACATTTACGTTTTGACAGTTTTAAAACGGTATCTTTAAATTTATCATTCATATGATTAGCTGTAGCTTTTGACCATACAGAGCCTGCTTGAATGACATGGACGGGTTCTTCAAAATCTAGATGACTGATAACACCAGCTGTTGAACGTGCCATATTATGTCCAGCGGTTTCTAAGATGGAGATAGCAACACTATCACCTTCGTTAGCTCTATTGCATAGACATTTAATAAGGTAAGTTGAATCAATTGGTTTTTGTAATAACGCATCCGCAAGTTCTGATTTATGATTTATTTCATACATTTTGAAAACATCATCAACAAGAGATGTTTCTTCACCAAAACGATAACTTGCGTCAAAAGCGGCTTGGATAGTTCTTCTCGCAAGGAATGATCCCCCTGCTTCATCACCTGATAGATAGCCAATGCCACCTACTTGGGTACCATTACCATGATGGTCGATACCAACATTAACGGTACCAGTACCATTGATTGAACATACGCCAGTTCCATTAGGGGAGGCTGCTTTAATTCCTAAGAAGCCATCATTAACAACAATATAATTTTTAAAGCCAATTTTTTCAACAATTTCTTCTAATGCTTTCTTTTGAAAAGGAACATCTACTCCCGCAAGTCCAAAGCATGCCCCTTTGACATCTTCAATGTTTACATCATTTCTTTTTAGAAGAGTTTCGATATTTTCTTTCATCACGAGGTAAGCACCATTAAAACCTAACCCTTTGGCCTCATGACTACAAGTTCCACTTCTAATACCATCAATGAAGTTTCCTAAAGTATCATATAATAGGTAGTCAGTTTTGGTGTTTCCACCATCAACGCCTAAGATATACAGCTTCATTTACTTATTTACCTCAACCTTTTCACCAAAGAATTGTGGTAAATATTCTTTATGAGCCTCTAGTAATTCATCAAAGCAAGCTTCAGCAGTCTTTAAGTCACCAACAAGAGGGTTCATTACAAGGGCACGTAATGCTTCATTACGATCTCCATAGATAGCAGCTTTAACTGCATGTTTTTCATAAGCTTTTACTTGTTTAATGTATTCTTTAATATGATCATTATCAAAATGAGCAGGGATTGGGGTTGCACCATTCTTACCGATGTATGCTCTAATTTCAATGGCATCATCATCAGCTAAGAAATCAAGAGCACCATGGTTTAAGATATTAACTACTTGGATATCATTTTTATCATTCCAAATAGAATCTACTAAAGAGATGGCAACTTCTGAATATCTAGCACCACCACGTTTAGATAGTTGTTCTGGTTTAGTGTGTAATGCACTATTTTCATATAAAGCAAGAAGTTGTTCTTCTAGTTCCATACAAACTTCGCCTCTTGTTTTAGGAGCTGCTTTTAGTTTTTCAAGTTTACTATTTTTAAAGTAGTAGTATTCAAGATAGCAAGAAGGAATCGCACCGATTGCGGCAATATCTTCAGGAGTGAAACCACTAGCAGGGATATTCTTCATTGTTTCAGAGTTTACTCCTTTTTTGATGGCTTCATCTAAGTAGTCATGACCATTATCAATAATCTTAGTTACATAAGTGAAATGGTTAAGACCTAAATATTCAACTTCCGCATTAGGTAGATTCATTTGACGTTTGATTCCATCAATCATGTTAATTGGAACATTACATAATCCCATCATCTTAACGTTAGTGTAGTTAAGTAGAGCTTCAGCAATCATACCTGATGGGTTAGAGAAGTTGATTAGCCATGCATTAGGACAACATTTTTCCATTAAGTGAACAATTTTAATTAAAGCAGGGATGGTTCTTAAGCCTTTAAACATACCACCAATACCACATGTTTCTTGACCAATCAAGTTATACTTAAGAGGAATCTTTTCATCTTTAACACGGGCAGGAAGTTTACCAACACGGATTTGTGCAAGTACAAAGTCAGCATTTAGTAAGGCTTCTTCATAATCCATCGTCATTACAACTTTACATGGAAGGTTTGCGGCTTCAATCATTCTTTGACATAAACCACCAACGATTCTTAGTTTTCTTTCATCGATATCCATTAAATATAATTCCGTAACAGGTAGGGAATCTCTTTTATTAATTAAACCTTCAATAAGTTCAGGCGTATAAGTACTTCCTGATCCAATAATACAAATCTTCATTTATTTAATCTCCTTTTTTAATTCTTCTACTTTATTTAGTCTTTCCCAAGGTAAGTCTAAGTCGTTACGTCCAAAATGACCATATGCGGCTGTTTGTTCGTAGATAGGACGACGTAGGTCAAGAGTTTCAATTATACCTTTTGGGGTTAAATCAAAATGTTTACGAATTATTTTAATTAATTCATGTTCAGAGTAATCACTAGTTCCAAATGTGTCAACACAGATGGAGATAGGCTCAGCCATACCAATTCCGTAAGAAACTTGGATTTGAAGTTTTTTAGCAAATCCTGCTGCAACCATGTTTTTAGCAATCCATCTTAAGGCATAACTTGCACTTCTGTCAACTTTAGTTGGGTCTTTACCACTAAAGGAACCACCACCATGAGGAGCGTAACCCCCATAAGTATCAACAATAATCTTACGACCAGTTAAACCAGAATCTCCTTTTGGACCACCAATTACAAAACGACCAGTTGGATTTACATAAATCTTAGTATTTTCATCCATTAAATGTGCAGGTACAATTGGTTTGATTACTTCTTCGGTAATTACTTTTCTTAACCAATCAATGGTTACATCTTCATCATGTTGAGTAGAAACTAGGATGGCATCAATTCTTGCAGGATTTCCTTCTTCATCATATTCTACAGATACTTGAGTTTTACCATCAGGACGAAGTTCTTTTGGATGGGTATTCTTTCTTACATCACTTAATCTCTTCGCAAGTTTATGTGCAAGCATAATTGGAAGGGGCATTAGTTCTTCTGTTTCATCACAAGCATAACCAAACATAATGCCTTGGTCGCCAGCACCTTCACCATCTCTTACTCCCATCGCAATGTCTGGTGATTGTTCATCTAAGGCCACAAGCACACTTAAGTTTTCCGCATCAAAGCCAAACTTACCACGATTATAACCAATTCTATCAACTGTTTCACGAACAATTTTTTGAACATCAACATAACTATTAGTTGTTACTTCACCCATAACAAGGACTAAACCAGTGGTTGCGATAACTTCACATGCTACTTTCGCATGTTGATCTTTTGATAGTAAATCATCAAGAATGGCATCAGCGATTTGGTCACATACTTTATCAGGATGACCTTCAGTTACTGATTCTGAGGTAAATATTCTTCTTTCTTTAAATTCTTTCATTTTAGTCTCTCCTTTCGTACCATGTAGGGTATTTAATAAATTCTAGTTTTTCTTTAGTTACTGGATCTTTAAAACTTAAATAGTAAGCGTGTAAAAAGATTTTACATTTAACTTTACTTCCATATAAAGTATCACCTAATAGAGGGTGAGAAAAAGCTGACATTTGTAATCTAATTTGATGATGTCTTCCTGTTTCAAGTAATACTTCAAGTAGGGTATTGTTTTTTAAGCCTAAGGCCCCAAATTCATTTTTTATGACTTTATAATGTAGTACTGCGAGTTTACCATTTTCATCAAGGTAAGCTTTTTTAGTCTTTTCATCATATGACATCTTGTTAGTTAACGTACCATCTTTAGTTATTTTGTTTTCTACAACCGTAAAATACTTTTTAATAAACTCATGATTTCTGATTTGTTCACTAAGGCGGCTAGCTCCTTTTGAGGTTTTACCAAACACCATTAATCCTGATGTCATTCGGTCAAGACGATGAACTAAACCTAAAAAAGCCTCGCCTGGCTTATTATATTTATTCTTTAAATATTCTTTAACTAATGTCATCATATCAAGATCGTTAGTTACATCTTTTTGGGATAAAATCCCCGCTGGCTTTACAACGACGATTAGATGATTAGTTTCATAAACGACTTCTAAATCTTGGTAGGTCAATGTACGCACCTCCCATACTACTTACTTATTATATCATTAAAAGGTTTATTTATAAAATAAAAAGCATTATTCAATTAGAATAATGCCTTTTACTGTGAGTGAATGTATATAAACGATAAAATTTAATGATTCCTAAAAGAAAGTGAGTTTTGTGGTTAGTGAGAGGATTTTATTAAACATTAAAACGTGTGATTAAAAATGTTTAACTTTTGCTATTTTCTATTTTTTAGAGTCGAAAGGAAATAGAGGAGGACTACATTACGTTTTTCCTAAAAAGTTAGGTAGTCAATTTTGATATTTATAAAATATTAAATAGAAAACATTAGAATCATTATTTTTTATCTGTTCACCTTTATAACAAATAATAGATTTATTTTTACAATGTTTTTTTAATTTTTTAATAATTTTTTTCATTATTTTTAATTTAACTTTGTCTTTTGTTTTTATTTTAAAAACGTATTCACACAAATATTTCCTATCAAAATACTTGAAATGATTGTCTAAATTTGGTATAATAATTATAGTTAGAAAGGGACTGATATTATGCCAATAGTAAAACCGAAGATGGTTGAAGTAGTAAACCCTGATGGGACTGTCACTTTAGTCGAAGAAAAACCGAAGAAAAAACTTTCTAAAACGGAACGTAAAAAACTAAGAGTTATCACCAAATTACTCGAAGGTGAGATTAATGGTACCCAAGCTGCTAAAAAACTAGGTATCACGACTCGTCAAGTTCGTAACTTAAAACGTCAAGTAATTGAAGAAGGCCGTGAGGGAGTAATCCATAAAAATAAAAACTATAAGCCATATAACACCTATGATACAGAAATTTCAACATTTGTTTGTAAGCTTTATCGTCGTGAATATCGTGGCACTAACTTTTCAGAGTTTGCACGTATCGTCCAAGCTCAATATGGTGTACAAGCAAGTCGTAGCACCATCTATAACTTTTTAAGACGTGGTCATATTCGTTCTCCACAAAGAAAGACTAAAAAGAAAAAAGTGGTAGTTGAAAATGCAACTACATCAGTTTTACCAAATCCTGATGAGAAAAAAACAACTAAGAAAACTACTACTAAAAAGACTACTTCAAGTAATAAATAGAGCCTTCAAAGGGCTCTTTTTTTTATTTTATGTTATAATTACTATACTTAAGGATGTGATATTATGAGATCTAATACCATAAAAGTAAAAGTAGGAAATGTCGTAATTGGCGGATCTAATAAAGTTGTCATTCAGTCAATGACTAATACCAAAACAAAAGACATTGAAAAGACCGTTAAACAAATTAATGATTTAACACTTCTAGGATGTGAAATCGTTAGAGTAGCAGTTCTTGATGAGGAAGATGCTCTCGCGATCAAAGAAATTAAAAAGCAAATTAGAATACCAATTGTTGCGGACATCCACTTTGATTATAAACTCGCAATTCTTGCGATAACTAGTGGAGCTGATAAAATTAGGATTAATCCCGGAAATATCGGTTCAAACGATAAAGTTAAACAAATAGTAGATAAGTGTAAAGAGTATCATGTTCCAATTCGTATTGGAATTAATAGTGGATCTCTTGAAAAAGATTTACTTGAAAAATATCATCATGTTACCCCACTTGCACTTTTAGAAAGTATGGACCGAGCAGTAAAACTTATGGAAAGTTTTGATTTTAAGAATTTAGTTTTATCCATAAAAGCTACTGATATTGAATCTACTATTGAAGTAAATAGAGCATTAGCAGCCCGTTATCCATATCCTATCCATATTGGACTTACCGAGTCTGGAACTAAATTTAGTGGAACCATTGCTTCTAGTTATGTTCTTGGTACACTTCTTTTTGAAGGTATTGGTAACACTATTAGAGTGTCTTTACATGGATCCCCATTAAATGAAATTCCTGTATGTAAAGAAATTCTTTCCATGTGTCATCTTTACCAAAAACCAAGATTGATTGTTTGTCCTACATGTGGTAGAACCAACTATAATATGGAACCCGTCGTAAAAGAAATTGAAAGTTTTTGTGAATCAATTAATAAAGACTTAACCATCGCCATTATGGGATGTGTAGTCAATGGTCCTGGAGAAGCAAGAGAAGCTGACCTTGGGATTGCGGGGGGAAATGGATGTGGCGTATTATTCAAGAAAGGAGAAATCATTAAGAAGATTCCTGAGGATAAGATTGTCGACTGTTTAAAGGAAGAAATCTTGAAAATGATAAATACAAAATGATTGATGGATTTGTTGGAATTGAAAAAATATCGCTTGTAGACTTTGAAGGATATGTTACATGTACGCTATTTACTAGTGGTTGCAACTTCAGATGTCCATGGTGTCACAATGGCCCTCTTGTAAATAATGATGTTGAAAAACCCCTTGATTTTAACGAAATCATTGATTACCTTACAAGTAGAAAAAAAATAATTGAAGCCGTCTGCATCACCGGTGGAGAACCAACCCTAATGGTATCACTTCCTTATTATATAAAGAAAATCAAAGATTTAGGTTTTGTCATAAAACTTGATACCAATGGTACCAACCCTAAAATGGTCAAAGAATTAATCGACAACCATTTAGTTGATTACATTGCGATGGACATCAAGAGTGGTACTTCTAACTATAGTATGGTAGCAGGAATAAATAAAGTTCCGCTAGAAAAAATCAAAGAAACCATTAACATCTTAGAAACATCTAATATTCATCATGAATTTAGAACAACTCTTGTTAAAGAATTTCATGATTTCGATAGTATTAAAGAAATCAAAGATTTAATTAACGGAACCAAAACTTACTATCTACAACATTTTGTTGAAAGAGATTCATCTCTTTCTAAAGGCTTTCATGAAATAAAAAAAGAAACTGCTATCGAATATAAAGAATACTTAGAACAATTTATAACAAATGTATATCTAAGAGGCTATTAAGAAAAACCTTAAGTTTTCAAGTCATGAACTTGTTAACTTAAGGGCTTTTTATTTTATTAGTGATTATATTTAAGTATCATTATCTTTTTACTATATGATACCTAATATTATTTTTTATGAAATATGTTTCTAATTCATCTATTTTATCTGAATAAACTGCTAGTATCCTTCTATTTTTACCAGTTTTAAATTGCATGATAAAAGCTTTTCTTTTTTTATCAATCCATACTATATAAAGATCATCTAATAAAAACTTATCAGTTACTTGATTAGTTCCATCATCTTTTTCAATAATTAATTCATCAGCAGTAAAGGTAAATCTTCTAATAATATAATCTCTAGTATCGTAGATTTTCGTTCTATCATTTATTAGCATCTTAATATCTTTATTGGTTTTTATCAATGTACGAGCTGCTATAATTAAATAATATAGTACTGCTAGTGCAACAATAATCATACTTATATCTATAAACTTTGATTCAAGTGAAAATAAATAGGCAAAAAGAAAATTAATGGCACCATAAATAATAAGAAATAGAAATACTAATGATTGACTTTTAAATGGTAAAAGATAATATTTC
>SAMEA104315437__coassemble_350_pt1 | contig 26166 bp, 27 predicted proteins | sample SAMEA104315437__metabat2_high_PE_004 | metagenome-assembled genome bin SAMEA104315437 (sample SAMEA104315437) | gut metagenome | biome: Monkey gut; feature: monkey-associated habitat; material: faeces | place: China | collected 2013
TGTTCATAGTTTCATTCATGAAATATTTACCTCTTCACTTATATAGTTGTAAAAGTAAAAGTTTTTTTCGCATTATTTTTAACTTATTTTATTTTTTTAACAACCTTTATTACAATAAATATCAATATTTCTAACTATTCTTCAACTATAAATGTAATGCCGTATTTTTCATATCCTATTGATTCAGCTAAATGAATTGATGCATGATTTTCTAAGCGACATTCCCATTGAGGGCATATACCTTTTTCAAGTAAATTATGGGTTGCTAAGGCTGCAGTTAATTTAGCATAACCTTTTCTTCTTTCTTGTGGTAAAGTTACAATACCTGTATGTTGAATTTTATCTTCCATATATGGCATATCTGGAGCATCACAAACGGAAACTAACGCTCCATTTACAAAATATCCTGTAAAATATTCTTTTTTAACCTTTGAAATAAAATATTCTTCGAGCCATTTTGTGGTAATTGTAGACGGATGAATTTGATGAAAAAAATCTTCATAGTTATTAAAATCTTCTTCATGAAGAATACATGCATTACCATAATCATGTATTAACTCTTTTTTAAAAATCATTAATTGCATCTTTTTTATTTTAAACTTTTTTTCTATTTCCCCTAAAATATTTTCTAGGTTGTTTGTTTTAAGATGTTCAAAAAAATCTTGATATTTTGGTGCATAAGCAATGACACATGCTTTTGCTTTGACAAGTACATAAATTGTATATTTACAATTAAATCCTTTCATTTTTTCATCTCTAGCATTCAAACATATAAAATGTATACCATTACTAATGTTGGTTAAATCAATGCCACAAAAGTTTGAATAAAAGGCATTTGTAATTAAATCAATCTGTTTTTTTATTAAATTAGTATGTTGCTTCATAATTCTATTCTCTTTTGTTTTATCATATTTTAATTAAAAGATAAAATATATTATTTATTATTTGTTTTAATTATTGCTTTTTTACAAAGTATATAAAGAATGTTCATTCAAAATAGTGCTCTTACTAGAACTAATTTAAAGGGATTTTTTTAAGTTACTTCTAATATAATGGGAATTTTTTTGTAAGTTCTAATATGGATTTTTTAACTTCTAAAAGTTTTTTTTCATCATCTTTATTTCTCAAGGCTTTATCTATTAAATGAGCAATTTCTATCATTTCTTTTTCTTTCATTCCTCTTGTTGTAACACTTGCTGTACCAATTCTTAATCCACTTGTAATAAATGGTTTTTCATCATCAAATGGAACGGTATTTTTATTACATGTGATATTCACTTTATCCAGAATTTTTTCTCCGTCTTTTCCTGTCATACCAATTGATTTTTTAACATTTACAATCAGTAAATGATTTTCTGTTTTATGTCCTACTAAAATATAGCCTAGTTTTAATAGTTCACTCGCTAGAACTTTACAATTTTTAATGATTTGTTTTTGGTATTCTTGAAACTCAGGACTCAACGCTTCTTTAAAGCATACTGCTTTTGCTGCTATAACATGCATTAAGGGTCCACCTTGAACTCCAGGAAAGACAGCTTTATCAATTTTTTTAGCAAGTTCTTCACTATTGGTAAGAATCATTCCTCCTCGAGGACCACGTAATGTTTTGTGAGTTGTAGTTGTTACAATATCGGCATACTCCATTGGATTAGGGTGAAGTCCTGCCGCAACAAGCCCTGCTATATGAGCCATATCAATCAACAAATATGCACCAACTTTATCTGCGATTTCTCTATATCTCTTAAAATCAATTACTAAAGGATACGCACTAGCACCCCCTACAATTAATTTAGGTTTTTCTTTAATTGCTAGTTCCTCTAATGCATCATAATCGATTGCTTCTGTTTCTTTATTTAAGTAATATGGTATGAATTTATAATCAACTCCTGAAAAGCTTAAAGAACTGCCATGTGTTAGGTGTCCTCCTTGATCAAGAGCCATGCCAAGTACTTTGTCACCATTATTTAGGATGGCACGATATGCGGCCATATTAGCTTGGGAACCTGAATGAGGTTGAACATTGACAAATTTTGCATTAAATAATTTTTTAGCACGTTCTATGGCTAAGTTTTCCACCTCATCTACAAACTCACATCCTCCGTAATATCGTTTACCAGGATACCCTTCAGCGTATTTATTAGTTAGAATTGAGCCTTGTGCCTCTAAAACTTCATTTGATACAAAATTTTCAGATGCAATTAATTCAATGTTTTGGTTTTGTCTTATCTTTTCTTTTTCTATTACCGAATAAACTTCAAAATCCTTTTCTTTTAACATTAAATTTTCCTCCTATTCAATTGCTTTTAAGCTTTCGTTCATATTAGTTTTTACGATTTTTGGCGTTAATATTAAGGTTATAAGTAAAGTGCATCCAAACACAACAGCTGGAACAATAAGCCATATAAACCAACTTACGTCTTTTACTTTACCAAATTCCATTGTTTTAAAAACTAATGTCGCAAGTCCGATTCCAGTAGGGTAGCCTAAGAGAATTCCAAGAAATGCACTAATATAAATTTCACGATAAATATATCCACAAATCTCACCATCATAATACCCTAAAACCATTAAGGTAGCAATTTCTCTATTTCGTTCGCTTATATTTATTGTCGTTAGTGTATTAATAACAACCATAGTTAATAAACCTGCAAAAATTACGACTACTATGGCGATTCCAATGATTGATGGTGAACCAAAGTCGCTAAATATGCAAATATCTAATAAAGCAAGCCCAGCAAACACTAAACCAGTTGATACAGCAATTGATATCAGCATCATCATAAACCTTGTTTTATATCTCAAAACATTTCTAAATGAAGATTTATATTTGAATGCTAAACGATTCCAGATAAATGTCATTTTCTCAAGTAAAATTCTTTTTCCTGATTTTGGAACTTTGGGTCTCAATAAAATAGCAGGTTCATTATTTGCAAGTTTCATACCAAGACTAAATGTTACTAGTAGTGTTACAATAATGATTATTCCAACTGATAAGAAGAAATATCCCGGATTAACAATTACATCAATTGGTGGCATTACATGACCGTAATTAAAAATATTACATATTAGCCATGATACACCATACCCAACAAAGAATCCTATTCCCCCACCAACTGCTAATGCAACAAGTGCAAAGAAAATATATTTCATTACAATAGTAAAACTACTAAATCCTAAAGTCTTAAGGCACGCAATTTGTGAACGTTCTTCATCCATTAATCTCATCATTGAAGATAAAACAACCAATAGCGTAACAGCTAAAAATATTATCATCAAAATATTTCCTATTCCTCTTACTTTATCAGCACTTGATATTATTGATTTAAAACTATAATTATCATCAAGAGTAATTATCTTTATGTTTTCGCCTAGTAGTTTAGTAATTTCTTCTTTTTGTTCTCCTATATATTTTTCATAGTCTTTTGAAAAAGAATTAAATAAATTTCTATTTTCTATTTTCACATAGATATCTCCTACTGGTAGATAAGGACAAACTTCTTTTGGACAATATATAATGTTTTCTAACAAATCAAGTTTATTAATCTCTGCAATATTTTTAGGAGTCTTGGTATCTTCAGGATTATTATAGCTTGGTTCTCCATCTTTTCCGAAAGTAAGTGGATTCATAACTATTCCTTTTACTGTTACATTTATTTTTTCAAAAGGTAGCCCTAAGGCTTCTTTTAAATTTATCTCAACATTTTCTCCAATATTATACCCTTTAATTTTATTGTCTTTAACTTCTGCATAAACTTGATTTTTATCACTTATGTTAATTTTTTCGCCATTAACAAGTTCGGGTACATTAATATTCCATTTTTCAAAATCTATAAAATATAATCTTAACGATGTTTTTTCCCCAGTTTTTATATCTAGAGACATACCAGTTTCAACATTTTTTTCACCAAAATGACTTTTAATTTTGTTAATCTCTTCTTCAGAAAAACTACCACTTTGACTTTTTATTATAAAATCACTAACATTTTGGTTTTTATAATAATTTTCAATGCTGTCTTTTATCATATCCGTAGGAGAACCAATTCCTGATACAAATCCAACTGAAATTAGAATTACACCAATAAGAGATAGAAGCCTTGTTAGTTGTTTTCTAAACATTCTTCTAACTACTTTAAAATATGTTTTTACCACTCTATCACCTCAACTGGTACAGGATTTTCATTTACTTCAATACTTTCTACCTTTCCACTTTTAATTTTTATGACCTTATCTGCCATAGCTTTTAGCGCGGCATTATGCGTTACAACAATAATTAGTTTATTATCTTTTCTTGAGAGATCCTGTAATAATTGTAGGATTTTTTTACCTGTTACGTAGTCAAGGGCTCCAGTTGGTTCATCGCAAAGTATCAACTTTGGATTTTTAGCAATGGCTCTCGCAATTGAAACTCTTTGTTGTTCCCCACCTGATAATTCTGCTGGAAAATTATTCAGCCTATTAGCAAGTCCTACTTCTTCTAAAACAATTTTAGGGTCTAAATGATTATCACAAATCTCAACAGCTATTTCAACATTTTCAAGAGCTGTTAAATTAGGCATTAAGTTGTAAAATTGGAATACAAATCCAACATCATTACGTCTGTAATTAGCAAGTTCCTTCTTGTTAAATTTGGTTATATTTTTACCATCAATAACAATTTCTCCACTGGTTGCTCTATCCATTCCACCAAGCAAATTTAAAAGCGTAGTTTTTCCTGCTCCTGATGCGCCAAGAATAACAACAAATTCACCTTCATTTAGTTCAAAGGAGACATCTTCTACTGCAGGTATAATAATTTCTCCAACATAGTATTCTTTTTTTACATTTTTTAAAGTTAACACTGGCATGGTGCACCTCCATAATTTTTAATTTATTATAACAATAATTTAATTTTTTTTCAATAGTTATGAAATGACAAATTATAATTTTCTGATTAGGTAAATTGTAATATCAAATAGAGCAGAATAAAAGCCTGGTTTTTTAGCCTGGTTTAAGATTATTTAGTTGAAAATGTCCATGTTATGTGTTATTCTTGAGTCAACCAAAACACAGAAAGGACAATAACATAGAACAATTTAATTATACTACAAACAACGCTAATCAATCATTTAGGAAAAAGCATTTATAACTATTTTCACAGAAATCAACTAAAATTAAAACGAGGTGTGATTAGTCCAAGAAAATATAGGCACCATACTGAAAAAATTCAAAAAATGAAAGTAAAAGGGGATAATATTTCATTAAGAAGTGAAAAAGCCAACTCACGTGAAGAGTTTGGGCATTGGGAAGGCGATTTAATAGTTGGAGCTAAAGGGAAACCTAAAGTTTGTCTATTCACTATGATAGAAAGAAAAACTAGATTATAGTTAAGTTTTAAAGTAGAAAATAAAGAAATGAAAAATATCGTAAATATATTAAATAGTTTAGAAGATAAATTTGGAAGTAAGGATTTTAAACTTATATTTAAATCTATAACATTTGATAATGGAACTGAATTTAAAGATTTTAAGGGAATGAAACAATCTATTTTTGATAATACTTTACGAACAAAAATATATTATGCTAATCCATACCATTCATGGGAAAGAGATTCCAATGAAAATGGAAATAGAATGATGAGAAAATATTATCCAAAGGGAACTAATTTTTCTAATATAAGTGATAAAGCAATACTTAAAGCTACTAATAAGATTAATTACAGTAATCGAAAATTATTAAATAATTTATCATCTGCTCAAATGTTAAAAAATCTCAATGAATCTATTTTTAGAATCATTGAGACTTTAGGACTTAAGAATCCTTATATTGATTATTTAACTAATTAACATTAATTTTTGTTGCATTTCAAATTACAATTTAGTTTAATTATTACTTTTGTAAAGTTGAAAAATGTTTACTCAAACTAATTCTATTACTAAACTAATTTGAATGAACTTATTTTTTAAAAAAGTCATCTTAAACTAACTCTACTTTTAGAATTAGTCAAAATGGCTTTTTATTTTATTATAATATTATTCATAGATTAAATTATTTAACAAAATGATATTTGCCTTTACCATATCCTATCACTGGTTCAATAATGCCACTTTTAAGCATTAAGGTAATTAATTCATGTGCTCTGGTTGATTTCAATTTTGTTACCATTTCAACGTTACTTCTACCAAAAATTTCCTCAGTACCAAATTTTTCATAAAGTGCTATTATGTGATCTAAAGTTTTATTCGATATTGATTGTTCAATGTTCGCTTTTATTGTTTCAATGTTCGCTTTTAATGGTTTAATGTTCGCTTTTAATGGTTTAATGTTCGCTTTTGATGGTTCATTTGATGTATGGCTAATAAGCATACTTCTATTTTTAAGTTCGTTTTTCTCGTTAAGTAATAAATTACGTAAAAATATTTCTAAAAATTCTGTAGTTTCGTAAATACCATTTTTGACATCGTTATAATTTGCTCTAACTAGAGCATTTCTAAAGTACCAAGAATTTTCAGCAAAAATATCATTTGTGACATTAAATCCTAATGTCTTTAAATATTTGATAAAGAACACGGCTGTTGTTCTAGTATTACCTTCTTCAAATATGTGTATTTGCCACAAGTTAGCAACAAAGATTGCTAAATGATGAATAATTTCATTTATTGTTAAATCTTTATAACTAAAACTTTTTTCTTTATTAAGATCATATTCTAATGTTGCATAAAGATCTGAAGCGTTACCATATATTATAGTTTCACCATTTAATATCCATTCTTTTTTTGTTATATTATAATTTCTTATTGTTCCTGCGTGCTCATAGATACCTTCAAATAATTTTTTATGAATAGAGATATATTCATTAGGAGTAAATGAAAATGCTACCTCTGTTAAAATCTTTACTATTCTAGCAGCAACTTTATCAGCTTCTTCAGTTCTATTATCAATATCTCTTTGTTGGTTTTCTTCATAATAGACATTAAGAAGATGTTGTGCTTCATCAATAGAAATATCCCCTTCAATATTTTTGATAGCTGTATTAATTAAATATTGTGAAGTTTTTAAACCATCAACAGCTTGCAATCCTATTGCTGTTGTCCAAGCATATCCTTTATCTCTTTTATGTGGTTCATTTTCTTTAATATATTCTTTAAATGGATCTTTTATCATTTTAACACCACCATTTCCATAAAACATTTTTAATATATTTATATTTTTAATTATTCGTTGTATTCATTAGCTTTTACAATCAATTTGATAAATTCTAATGGCATTTTATCTTTTGATCTATATGTTCCACCTACTCCATTAAAATACATATAGTTAGTATTATGGCTTATATAACATAAGAATAAATCATCTTCTTCATTTGTTGGATCATCCAAGTTTGTAACAATACGTAAAGAATACGCATCATCTTTCGCTGGAGAAGGTGGCCAAGCAGATAAAAATTCCTTATTAATGTCAAAATTAACTTTAACATATTCACAATCAAAATAGTTATATGTTTCATTAGATACATTCCAAGAAAAGCTTAGATATACAGACTTTGATGCATCAATCGATGAAATATTAGTTATTTCAAATCCACTAGCTTCTTGAAATGTATAAATTTTAGTATCAGTACATGCGGTCATTGTAAAAATTGCCATTAAATTAAGTATTAATACTATTAATTTTTTCATATTTCTTCATCTCCTTATTTATATAATATATATCTTTTATTGATTTAAACTACCACTTGCATATTTATTATAACATTAATTATTGGTTTCTATAGTTACTATTGAATTTAATTTTTCCAAATATGTTTTTCTTATTATAATAGACATTGAAGAAGTGTCTTCACAATCTCTCATATTTTCTATTAAACAATCTATTTTATCAAATAAAAATCCTAGCAAATTATTATCACTGTATTTATAATCATGAATAATTTTTTCTACTTCTTGTTTATTTTCATTTTAAAACAAATATAAGTATCTACCTTCATAAATTACAGTTGTATAAAATTCTAATGCCTTATCTATTAATTCAATATCTTCTATTTCAACTATTACTTCTGGAGATTTTCGCTTAATAATTTTATTTTTATCTCCCTCATATACTTTTGTTTTGTAATTTTTAAAATAGTTTAATACTTCAGAAACATTATCCCATAAGCCTGTTGCACGAAAGATAACACTATCACTATGGAATACAGTTTTGATATCTTTTATAATGTTATTTTTTTCACTATCACTTAAATAATAAGCTTCTATTTCAATAAATTCCTCATTAATATAGTTTAATTTTATTGTCATATTGAATTTCCTCATATAAATTTCAATTTTTCTTTACTTTAATTTTATCATAATATATGACATTTTTCAATAGTTTACATCTTTATAAAAATAACAGCCTGCAAGAAAAGACCTGCAGACTACTTAAAATTGTGTTTGTATAACAAAATCTACCTTAAACGAAATTTGATACTTTTATTCTTTTTCATGGGTATACCATTTTCATATTTTAAAATGAACCACATTTTGTGGGCACACTAAAAATGTGGTATAACCCAAAAAAGAGGTGCATTTCAAAATAGTGATAGTTCCTATAATTTTTCTATAATGTTTAATTTATAATAAATACAAACTATTATTTAGAAATAGTAACAATCTCTGTCCAATCCTTTTGGCCTGTATCAAAATCACTTAATGGTAGTCTATATTCTTTATAAATGTCATCAATTGAAATAGTGTTCAACTTAATTTTTAATTCTTGAAATAAACTTTTCATTTTATCAAAAAATTCTGTAAAAGTTTTCTCTCTTAACAAATATTTAAATGATATAAGTAATGCAAATAAATCTCTCTTTCCAACTATATACTCGTTTTTAGAATTAGTATTTAAATTCATATTTCTATGTATTTTTGTATTACTAATGCTGAAGTCGTTCTTAAATATTATATACTTCATTATTCTATTATCATGTGCACATACATTACGATACATATTTATATAAGATAAAAAAGAGAGCAATTCAGTTTTGTTGATAGAATAATAATTAGCAATACCAAAAGCTAACGAATCTTCTAAGCAGGCATACAAAGTTCTAATTGTTCCAAAATCAAAAAAACTTGTTGCAGCCCAAATAGGAATCTCTTTTCCTAATGAAATAAAATGTAAATAGATTCCACTATTAGATTCTTTATCAATTTTATCGATTATTCTAGCTAAAAGGTTGATTGTTTTATTCTTTTGTTGATGATTATTAAAAGTATAACTATTTGGATTTAAGTAGGCATATTCTCCATATTTTTTAGCAAATTCATATGCTATTTTTGTCTTTAAACTATTTTCAATTAATAATGTATAATCTAAAATTAAATTTCTAAGTTTTCTATCAAATTCATATAATGCGAAAATTTCTTCAAAAGTCGTTCCATTTTTATAAACTTCACTACATTGTGTTTTATCAAGAAAAGGTTCTTTAAATCCATTTATTACATTATAATAATTATGATCTATCAATAAATTTCTTGTTTTACTATTATTATCTATTTTTAATCCCCTAGATTGAAGAATAGTTATTTGTTTATTAATATCTGAAAACATGCTATAACTCCCCCTAAATAAAAAGGTTGGCTCCGATGAAGTCCAAAGACCTACACCCACCGGTACACCAACCCAATGATCAATACTATTATACAGTATGTATCACGAAAAGTCAAGACATATATTCTTTTCTTTTCAATTTATTATATGCAAAGTAATTATATTTATACATTAATTAATGGTCATTAATTTATATTTTGTTGATGCTATGACCGGTCAAGATGATGTTAAAATTAGGATTGTTTAGCTTTTTTGTAAGTCTATGTGCTTTTCAGTTTCAGTCTAATCATTTTCTGGATTACTACAATTAATTATCTGGCTAAGTTGATTAATTTCGTGGTACTTTTATCCAACCATTTAAATCATATTTTTTTCCAAAAACTTTTCCATCAAATCAATATAATATTCTGATTGAACTATAAATCCTACATGACCACCTGGAACATTTAGAATTTCCGCATCTAGTTTTCTAAATAAATCTGCAAGACGGTTTTGATCTTCTTTTTTGAAAATGTCTTTTTCTGGAATGAGAACTTGTATTTTCCCTCTTAGATATTCAAAATCACTTTCTTTGAAATATGGATAGTCCTTCAACATATATACACACTTGAAGCTATGAATAAACCTCTTCTTATAGTTCAAGTCAGAAGCTACTGTTTCATAGAAACCTCTTCCATATTCACGATTATCTTCTGACTCACATTCTAAAAATCCCTTACTCTTTTTTAATAACAATTTCATTTCTGTTTTCGCGGGAACAAGTTTTAGTAAAAAAAGAAATAATGGGGTTGAAAAGCGTTCTTTTTTAATGTCTCTAACATAATCTGAATCAACAGTTAAGGTAGTCGTTAGAATCATTGATAAAACAGATTCAGGATGTCTTTTTGCAAAAATTTGGGCATATACGCCACCATCACTTGCACCAAGCAAAATTACTTTTTCAATAGATAGTGCTTTCAATAGTTTTGCTGCAAAATCGATTTGTTCATCCGCATTAGTGGTATGAAACGGATATTCATAAATCAAAAATCTATATTTCTTACCAAGCTTTTCAGCATATGGCATCCACATTTCTTGCATCTCTAATCCGTTAAAAAAGAGTATGACTGGAGCATCATCTTTACCACCATATTGGTATCTTACCTTCACATTGTCAATAGTTATTGTTTGATATGGGACCTTCTTTAAGAAGGTAGCATATTCTTTTTTGTAATCTCTACTTTCATTCACGATCATTATTCTCCAAAATTTCCCTTTTAATTTGTTTACACTTTATAAATGCAATAACAGCCGCAACACTACTGAATAAACACATTATCAAGAAGAAACAAATAAATATTATATCAAATAACTTTTCAATTAGTAGAAAATAACAAAGCATAATTATAAAACTAATACTTAATATAATACAGCCTATTGCTATTTCTCTATAACGTCTATACCATTTTTCAGCATACTTTTTTTCCATTTCCATTCTCCTTAAGAAATAAATCATATAAGATTCGATATAATACTTTGGTGTGTTCCCTAACAAATGTCAACTAACCAGCATTGATTATTTTTTGACTTATCTACTTTCAAAGCAAATTACACACTCATCATTATTTTTACACTTGCATTATACGTTTTTAAAAATTTGACTGTACGAAAAGACATTTTTATATTTCATCACTTTATAATACAATTATAGTGTAACATTGTAGTAAATAAGAGAGTCAAACAAATGTTATATTTTATTATTATGTTTTAACCATTTTTCTAAATATTTCGTTGGATTTTTAGAATCAATCCAGTAGTTTGGTAAAAAACCTTTTCCTTCTTCTTTATTTTCAAAGTAGACTTTATAAGGTATTGAAATGTAAATTTTTGATCTAGTTAACAAATATGACTTTATATCACCAAAAAGCCCTATTCCTGCCGATGCCGATCCAACAAAAACTACCTTTCGGCATGATTTTGTATGTGCTATTGCCGCTTCGCCAGATGATGATGTCTTTTTGTTCATAACTACATACAAGGTACCATCAAATGATCCTTTTGATGTGTCATAATCTTTCCCGTATAATATTTCATAATTTTTCTTATTATTTTCATTGCCAAAGATATCATTTTTAATAATCGCAATATCAGTTTTCCAGTGAGAATATCCATTTAGTCCTTTAACGAATTCATCAGGATATGCACTCCAACCACCGCGATTACCTGCTATATCAAATATAACAACATTTTTATTTTTGGATTTAACACCAAATTCATAAAATTTTTTCAAATATTCTTCTTTATTTTCATGAATTAAATATTTTTTACTTTTTAAAAGATTATATGTTTTATGTTCATTAAATTTATAAATATAGTCTGGAGTATTTCTTTCATATCCATCAGCATTCAAGATATGTGTATTTAATTTAACATTATCAATTGTAATAGTTTCAACCTTTACATTAGAATAAACACCTATTAAGTAACAGTTTTTATTTGATAAAATTGTTAAAGTTGGCAATAGTTTATCTTCAAGAAAGTTTTTAGAAATTATCGTTTCTAAAGGTAACTTTTTATTTCCTTTAATTACTTTATAATCATTGCCACATTCTTCAACTATAACATTTGTTACATATGCAAGATATGGTTTATAAATTGGAAAAACTTGATCTTTAGTTATAAAAGTAAAGTGGCCATCAATTATGTGTTTTTTTAGGTGTTTTGTGATAATACTAGCTAATTGATTTGTATCAATTAGATTTACACCTAATTCCTTTAGTTCATTAATTATGTTATATTTAATATCATTAAAATTAATAAACTGATTAAAATATTCATAACCGCTATAGCAATATTTTAATGTAATAAATAGTTCTTCAACATCTAAAATGGCATCGTCCAAAGATATATCTACAAGTTCACAAAGTTGCATAGCAGCTTCAAAATTCATATTTTTATATATAGTCTTTACTATATTAATATCTTCATCTTTGAATTCTATTGCTTCATAATCTCCATATATTCTTTTAAAAATATTACTATCCATAGTTTTCCTCCAATATATTGTATCTCATTTTTTCTTTAATAAATATTTATAATAATTAAATAGACCATCACTTGAATTACCATATAGTTCAAATCCATTTGCTACAAAAATTTTTTTAGATGGTATGTTACCCACATCTATACCAGCATAAATATAATCTGGCTTCATATTACATATATCACAGTTTAAACTTATTATTTCTCTTATTATTTTCTTACCTAAGCCTCTATTTATATATAATGGATTTATTAAGATTGGATTAATTCCAGCAACTTTTTTCATCTCTTGATCAAAATAATAATTAAAAATAATAACTGCAAGTTTTATATTATTTTCTTCAACCACTATAATTTTATCAAAAATATTACTCATTTCTCCAATATGTGTGCAATACCATTCATAAATTTCTGATACTTTTTCATTAAATAATGCATAATTATTTACGATAATATAATTTTCTGAATACTCTTTTTTTCCCATTCATCAATATCATTATCTAATGATTTATCATATTCTCTAAATAGCATAATTTATTCCTTCCTGTGTGTTTTAAATTCTTATATTATTGGTTTTCAACCATTAAATTATACTGTAAAAAATGTCGCAAATAAACTCAAGTTATAATCATTCAAAATAGTTTAGGTACATTGTTGATGATATCAATTTTTCCATTCTTTATTGGATAAATAATTAATCCGCATCACATATTAACAAATCAAGTACTAAAATAACCAACCAAAGATAATTATTTTTAATACCTTTTAATTGTGCCATTAAGTAGGAAATAGATTGTGCTACCAAACCACATAATATAATTATTATAATACTTTTTAAACTTAAATCACCAAATTTATTCAGTCTTATTTCAAGACAAACTACACACTCAATATTGGTCAAGACTACCAAAGATATATTTATTATATCATAAATTTAAAAATATTAATAGATATTTATTAAAAAGCTTCTATTTTCCTTTTAGTTCTCTAGTCTTACTTTATTCCAATTTATTTTTAAAATCTAACATAACATCAAAAAAAAGCTAACATTATTATTTTGCTAGCCTTTTTGCTTATTCTATCAATTCTTTCTTTTGGAATAGACTGCTTTCACATTATTTAATTTCAAACCAATTTTCAGGTAATCCCATCTCATTCAAAATTTTTTCATAAAAAATCGGACTTAATGTTTTTTTCAATTTAGATAATAAGCCTTTAAATTTTGTATAAAATAAATTAAAATTTTCTTTATTTAACAACAATTTAAAAATTATTATAGTTGCAAGAAAATCGTTACTACCTTTTAAATATCTACCTGTCTTAGGATTTTTAAGTATACCTAATTTTTCATATATATCTTTTACATTTTTGATTTTTTGAGGGATAGAATTAATACTTTTATATCTATATAAAACATCATTATGAGCACAAATATTTCTTACTAAGTTTATGTGTCTAATATATGATCCTAAATAGTCATAAGGCAATTTGTAATTTTTAGCGATTGTTATTTTATCAGAATTCTTTAACTTGCCATAAATCCTACTGACAGAACCAATTGTTAAAATATTTACAACTACCCAAAAAGGAAAATATTTATAATTATCATTATACCATTTAACTGCTGGTTGCATATTATCCACTTGCTTTTTAATTGAATCTTTAATATGTTTCTTCATTTGTGCAAAAGTATATTCATCAGCTTTACCAGTATCAGGAGCAAAATTTTCCTTTTTAAGATATATTTTTTCTTTTATTCCATATTGACTAGAAATCACTTCCGATAATAAAGATTTAAAATTAATTTCAATATTTGTGGCTGCCTCAAAAACAATAGTCTTTAATTCTATATCAAATTTATATAAATTATAAATGTCTTCAAAATACACATTATCTAAATATTGATTATTAATTATAAAAGGAATTTTATATGCATTAATTAATTTATAATATCCTACTTCTTGTAATACTCTTTTTGCTAATTTTTCACTTTTAAATTTTAATTTTTTTTCATTTTTTAAAAAATTAACTTGTTCTTCAATTGTCATATAATGTTTATGCATATATTACCCCAATTAATTTTGTAAAAGAAAAACCCCGGTCCCGAAGGATTCCGGAGTATGATCCACAAAAGATTTACCTATATCCTATAGGCACAAATATTATAACATTAATTTTATTTTTTGTCAATCCTTTTACAGAAAAAATCAATGTTATCTTATAAAACCTTAGCACCTAAATAATCTAAAGTATGATCAATAGTATTATATGTAATAATGTTCATTTTATTATTTTCTTCATTAAATAAATTGATATATTTTTGTGCAACTTTAAATTCAAGTTTATATCTTTTTCTTATACAATCAATCATTTTTGTTTGGAAACTACTTGTTTTCTTTTTTCCAAATCACATGCTTATCGCTTGATCCAACTTCAAAGAAATACTTGACAATTCCCAAATCCATTTTAGCATAAGAGCCTCTCTTTGGAGTTACTTTAGCTAAATTATTAGGATTTAAAACAAAAAGATTCTTAGTTTAGTATTTCTTCACAATATGATTTTAATTCAGGAATACTTTCTATAGCTGTATTCCATACAATTTCTAAATTAATTGTATCATATCCATGTACTATTTTATTTCTCATTCCTATAATTTGTTTCCATGGTATCTTATTATATTCTTTCATAAATTCTAAAGACAAACCATTAGCTAATTCACCAATTTGAAATAAATTAAAACATACTACTTCTTTAACGTCATCATTCCTTGAGAACTCTGTTTCAGTAATATTTGATATTTTGGAAGTTACACGATTACATCTTTTAATAATTTGTAATAATATGCCCTTATCTTTAACTCCTAACATAATTTAATCATATCCTCCATAATTTGCATTTTAAAATAATCATCAATATAAGATGAATCAAAAACGATATCTACTTTCTTGTTTAAAGCTTTTTCTAGTTCGTCTTCAAGTAATCCTTGATCTATAAATGTTTTAACATTACCTTTATTACAATATATATCAATATCACTAGATTCTTTAGCTTCTCCCCTTGCATATGATCCAAATAGATAAATTTCAGTAATCCCATATTTATTAAGAATAGGCTTAATTATTGTTTTAATTTCTTTAATTGTATATATAGGTTTGTTTAAATCAGTATTAATTAATGATACTATATAACCATTTCTATTCTCAATACTATCTAAATATTTTATTATATTAGCATCAGACTTCTTTACTCTAAATTGATACATTTTATAATTATTCTTATTAAAATTAGAAATGTATTCATTTTGGTTGAATGACATATTATCACCTCTTATATACATATGATATCATATGTTTTTAAATTTGTCAAGTTGTTAGTATATTAGTAGTATATGTAATAATAGTTTTTATAATACAAAAGGTCAGATTAGAGTATTTGGTCATTATTACTACCTAAATGCTGCAATATCTATTTTTTGTATAGTTATGTAGAATTATAAATATTTTTTAAATACTAATAAAAGCCAGTCAACTTATTAGTTAACTAGCTATTTATCATTTTAACGTTATTGTTCTTTCTTTATCCAAAAAATTTAATAATTGATTTTCATCAAAGACTTCACCAAATATTTTCTTTCCATCAAATATAATTTTATTAGATTTAATTTTTAAGATTTTATCTTTTTTATTATTTTTTTCTTTATTTCTTTCTTGTAAATAAATTTTAAAAACTAACGCATTGCCTTTAGAATCAACAATTTTATAATAATTAGAAATTAATCTTCTTAGTTTTTTATTCAATTTATGTAATATACATTCTTCGAAAATAATTTTTTTATTAAATGAATTATTCTTTCGTACAAATTTAAAGAATATAAACAAATAATAAATAATACTAAAACGACAAAGGAATAAAAAACCAATTGAAATTATAAATCCAAAAATGGAAAACCAGTAAATACCATTATTATGAATAAATAAAATAACAAATGAAGCTATAAATATGAAATATGAAATTATAATAAAAGGTAGTCTCTCCTTATTCCCTACATATGATGGTGTATTCGAATTACTATTATCAAAAAACTCTTTAGTAGTATATTTAAAATACCATTTTAAAAATGTCCAAAAATTCTCTTTACTCATAAAAAAACTCCTTTAAATTTTTATAGATAAATAATCCGAATTTATTAGAAATAGTATTCACAATTCATTTATACTCTTTTATAAGTAACATTTATTACTATTTGAAACTTCCAAGATGATAGTATCATTATAAGAAAAAACATATAAATTCTCGACTTTCACACCTTTTTTAGGTTCTTATTGTTTTCTAATGGAATAGACAACACATACATACTATATTATGTTTACCATCAGCTACTATATACCCCGCATAGTTATAGTCATACTCTAAAATATGTTTTATTTCCATTAAACATCATTCCAATCATAGTAAAAAACATTTAATAAATTGTGACTTTTTTTAAAAATCCTTTCGGTAATTTCTTTAAGTCAGAATACTTAACGAAAAAGCCATAACCGTATGTTCTGCCAACACGATTTTTAAATATTATTTGGAACCAGCCAGGCGGATAACCAAATCCATACATAAACAAAAAATTAAAAAACGTTATACGAGTATAATCGATTTGTTTAATGTTATCAATAGGACATTTAATTTGTTTCTTTTTTTTATTAATTATGACTTCATCTTTAGTAAATGTAATGTTTTTTAAAGAAAATTGTTCCATATGCTTTCCAATGCCTTTTAATATACTATTTTTTTACTTTTTTTCTAGATTTATTGACAATTATAACTAATAACTGAAGACTACCCAAATATATACCTACTAACACGTACGATGTTATACCACCAACAATTATAGTTTTTAATGTCATCCCTTTAGGATTATTTCCAAATGCAGCGTTTATAAATTTACCTAGGTAAATTAAACAATATTTAATAAATTCCCGCATTTTTACATCCTCTTAAAAATCATTAATGACTACACTAATTACTTCGTTTCCCAATTTTGTAATCCCCACATAAATTTTGTAGTATAACGATGTTTCAACGATATATTAAAAGTATTCTCGCTTTTTAATTAAATATCTTTTTTAACAATTGTAATTAATTCTTCAATTGAAGGTAATTCATTTTGTAAGTTTTCTGGTAAGTAATCTTTAATTCTGTATTCACTTACCCCCATTGGTTTATTCATATCTCTTAGAGTATATTCAGCAACAACATTATTTTTATGTCTACATAATAATAAACCAATTGTTGGATTATCATTTACTTCTTTAACTTGTTCATCAATTGCAGTTAAGTAAAAACTCAACTTACCAGCATATTCTGGTTTAAATTCACCAATTTTTAATTCTATAACAACATAACATTTTAATTTAATATTATAAAATAATAAATCAATGTAATAATCTTCACCAGCTACTTCCAAGTGATATTGATTTCCTACATATGCAAAGCCTTTACCAAGTTCTAAAAGAACTTTTGCTATATTATTAATTAGAGCATCTTCTAAATCTTTTTCTTTAGCATCTTCTTTTAATTCAATAAAATCAAATACATACGGATCTTTCATTGTTTCTAATACTAATTCATTTTGTGGACTAGGAAGTTTGGTAGAAAAATTAGAAACTTTGTTTTGTTCAATTTGACGCGCATATAAATTAGTATCAATTTGATGAGCTAAAACATTTACTGACCAACCATTTTCAATTGTTTTATTAATATACCAAAGTCTTTGTTCTTTAGATTTTACACGTAAAATTTCAATATTGTGAGTCCAAGTAATTTGGGCAGTCAGTGACTGCACAATTTCAATTTCAGGATATTCTCGATAAAATCTAGCCATATTTTTAAGATTTCTAACTGAAAAACCTTTAGTTGAAGGAAATTCATTTGTAATTTCTGATGACAATTTACTTAAAAATTTACTACCCCAAGTACTATTTTCATTAATAACTTTTCCAATATTCCAATAAAGAATTAACATTTCTTTATTAGCATTCAAAATTACTTTATGTTGAGCGCTTCTAATTTGCTTTTTAATTTCTTCTACTACTATCACATAACTATTTTCTAACATTGTTCTACCTCCTTTCTAAATTAACCCATAAACTTATAGATAATCATAATTCCTTTAAATTTTGTATCATTAATATCTTTTACATACCTTACTGTTAGATATGATGTTAAATTATTAATGATTTCAGTAATCAACTGATTAAAGTCAATATACTTTATAGTTATTTGCTTAAATATTTCAATATCAGCTTCTTTCTTACTCTCCTGAGTAAGTTTATTCTCATTATATATCTCAGAGAATAGCATTTTTTATTATAATAAAACGGTTATTTTGTTAAAAAAATTTAGCAATGTTTTTTATAATACTTTTCATATAAATCATCTAATTTATTCTATCCTCTTTCAAGACAAACTACACACTCAACGTTGGTTGAGACTACCAAAGGTATATTTTTAACCTTTTTTGATAGGTCGAAACTACCAAAGGTATATTTATTATATCATGAATTTAAAAATATTAATAGATATTTGTTGAAAAAGCTTCAATTTTCTTTTTTGTTCTCTAACCTTCATTTTCTCCTCCAATTTTTAATTAATACATTTATATATATTTAACTTCAAACATAATTAAAAACAGAAACTAATATTTTAATTAATATATTTCTTCGCTTGTAATTCGAACAACTTTTTGTATAGTCCATCCCTATTTATAAGTTCATAATGCGATCCGTTTTCTATTATCTTTCCGTTATCAAGAACAATAATTCTAGAAGCCATAGTAATATTAGATAATCTATGCGAAGTAAAGACAGAAGTCTTTCCTTGCATTAACGTTTTAAAATTCAAAAAAATCATATGTTCGGCCTCTGGATCTAAAGAACTTGATGGCTCATCTAATAGTATGATATCAGCATCTTTAAAAAAGGCTCTAGCGAGGGCAATTCGTTGCCACTGCCCTACCGAAAGTTCCTTTCCATTTTTATCAAATAATCGAGTTAAACTTGTTTCTATTCCTAATTCCCAATCATTTATAAAGTCACTTACTTTACTAACTTTTATAGCAAAATTAATTTTAGAATCATCATTTATATTATTGATATTGGATAATGCCACGTTCTCTCTTAATGAAAAACCATATCTTGCAAAATCTTGGAATAAAGCACTAAACAGATTTCTAATGCTATTAATATCAAATTCTAAATAATTAACTCCATCAATTAAAATTTCACCATCTGTTGGATCATAAAATCTTAATAATAATTTTACAATTGTTGATTTCCCAGAACCATTCAAACCTACTAAGCCGATATTTTCTCCTTTGTTTACTACAAAACTACAATTTTTCAGCACATATTTATCAGTATAAGGATAGCAGAAATTTACATTTTTAAATTCTATAGTATTGAAACTATATATTTTTTTAGTACCTATTGTTTTAAAAGATGATTCAAGATTTAGGAAATCTGAAACTATTGATAATTGATCCACAGCGGACCCAAAAAAAACAATAGTTTCAATGAGGCCATCAATTTCATTTCTCAATTTATTTATTAATGATAAATAATATTGTATATCACCAACTCCGATACTCTTATTGACTAACTTTTTTAATCCAAAAATAAATAATAAAACATCACTAAAGGATGAAACAATATTACTTAAAACAGTAATAAGTATATTTTTTTTTCTAATTTTATTTTTTTCTTCAAACCATTTTTCCCATTCATTGAGATATTTACCTTGTAAAAAATCTTTTAGATCATATATTTTGATTTCATACATAGTTTTATTAAAAAATAATCTTTTGTAATATGCCATTTTTCGATATTCAACAACAGAATCTCTTTGATAATCATCTTCTATTTTTTTCATCTTTCTCTTAAATATTAAACATGGAATAGAAAGAATAAGAACAACTATAGCTAATAAATGATTTAGTTCAAATAATAAAATACCTGCAACTATAACTTTAATTATGCTTGTTATAATAGAAAAAGAAAGTCCTACAGACGATTGTACAGATTTTAACATTCTTTTAGAATTAGTCATCTTGTTATTTAATATACTTGAATCATAAAAAGACAAATCAATATTAGAAATTTTGTCAACAAGCCTATTATCTAAATAAAAATTAATTTCATCATTATATCGATAATTAATATATTTAGAAAATTGTCCTATACTCTTTTCAAGAAATAGTGATAAACAGTAAATTATAAGAATGTTAACTATTATCTTTGGTAATAATTCGAATGAAGTTAAGTGATTTAAGACTAATCTCCATAGATAAATTGTTAAATATGGCACAATTGACGATAAGACAATTAAAACAATTTTTATTATAAACAAGGATTTAGAAGCATTAAACGAAAGACGAATTGCAAAAAACATATTTTTACATATTTCTTTTACTTTTTTCTTTTTAAACATTATCTTCTCCATTAATAGCATATTTTGATGATTGTAGGTTATACAAATATGCATATTTTCCATTTAATTCCATCAATTCATGATGAGTGCCTTGTTCTACAACTTTTCCGGATTCCAAAACAATAATTTTATTTGACAATATTATATTAGATAATCTATGTGATACAATAACACTAGTTTTTCCTTTTGACAATTTTATTATTGAATCAAAAAGTTTATCTTCTGCTATAGGATCTAATGCACTTGATGGTTCATCCAAAATTATAAATTGACTATCCTTAAAAAAAGCTCTCGATATAGCCAATTTTTGCCACTGACCACCTGATAGTTCCACACCATTATTATCAAAAACTTTTGTTAATTCTGAATCTAAATTAATACCTAATTCATTTATAAAACTCATGCAATCTCCTTGTTCTAGAGCATTAATAATTTTACATTCTTGTCCAATTTTTCCAATTTCAGATAATGCTACACTTTCTTTTAATGTTAAAGAATACTTTGTTAAATCTTGAAAATATACACCAAAAAGAGAATACAACGATTTTAAAGATATTTCTTTTATATCAACATCATTAATAAGAATTTTACCTTCACTCACATCATATAATCTTAAAATTAATTTAATTATAGTTGTTTTTCCAGCACCATTTATTCCTACTATGGCGACATTATCTCCTTTATTTATAGTAAAATTTATATCTTTTAAAATAAAATCTTTACTATTTGGATATTTAAAGCTTACATTTTTAAAGGTTAAACTTTTAAATTCATTAACTTTTTCTCCATTATTTTCATAAATTCTTGGATTCCATTTTAAAAACTCTATGAATAAGTAAATCCTTGGAGTTATTATTTTAAAGTGCGAACTAAAATCATAAAGAATATATTCCATAGTTACTGCTGCCTGAGTTCCCATTCCTATATAAAGCGATAAATCTCCAATTTCCATTTTTTTGTTGATTACACTTGATACCCCATATACTATAATAAAAATTAATCCGCTATATGATAATAATAAAGAAAAAAACGATAAAACAAATCCCTTATTAAATATCTTATTTCTTTTAATTCTTATAGTTTCCCATATATTCTTATATTTATTAAAAAAATATTCTTTTAGATTATAAATTCTAATATCTTTTGCATATTCTTTTTCAATAAGTAATGATTTATAATACTCTTTCTCTCTGTTTTCTGTTACACTTTCTATTGAAAATTTATCCATCTTTTTACTATTTGAAAAAGAAATTATTGCTCCTGGAATATACGTAATTAAAAATATTACACCTAGTATATAATTATATGCTAAAAAGACAACACATGAAGATAGGAATGATATAAGATAGGAAATTGCATCAACCGGCCAATATGCACGATTAGCAATGCTCCAAGTACTATTCAAAGCAACATCTATTTTATCTGCATTCTCTGGATTATCAAATGTTTCAATATCTATTTTAGCCATATGCTCCATAACTAAATTATCAATATATAATTTTGTTTTATCATTAAGTATAGATTTTAAATAATTACTTACATTTCCTAAAATGCTAATTGTAACTATATCAACTAAATAAATGGTTAATAAAACCCATATATATTCATCCATTATTGAGCTAGTATATATCAAATGTAATTCATCAATTATTAATTTAAAAATGTATACATTAAATATTGGTAATAAGCTTAATAATAATTTGATTATCCAATAAAATATATAATTGTATTTTGATATTTTAAAAGGAAGTTTGATAACAAACCAATTAGTTCGTATTATTTTTTTTAACATAAACTCATCTCCTTTCATAATGGTGGTTCATTGGTAACTTGCGGTAAATTTAATTTATCTCATTTTTTAAATATTTTGATACTTATTTTATTTATTAAATTAGTATTGATTCTTTTGATTATTAGATCAGCATTTGTCTGTATAGCATAATGTGATAAGTTTGTCCCCTTTGAAATTCCTGTAGTACCTGAACTAAATAAAATTAATGCTTCCTCTAAACTATAATTATTTCTAAATTTTTGATATATTTCATTAGGAATAAAATTTGTATTTTTACCATCATTGTCTATGAAAATAAATTTAATTCTTTCATTTAAATAACTACTATCAAAATACTTCTTCATAATATAACAGATTTCTACATCAGTACTAATTAACATTTGATATATTACTTTAAAAGGAATTCTATAATCTATTAAAACAGCAGAACAATTTTTATTCCAAATATCCAATAATGTATTAATAAAACTTAAAGAATTTTCACTTACAATGGCAACTCTAACTCTTTTTTCTTCCATAATCTCACCTACCTATAAAAATATATATAATTCATCTAAACCTTACTACTCACATTCTATTTATACAGCACAAAATATCTATTATCTAAACATTTTAATAAAACTTATAGGTTATTTTGTAAGTGGAATATTATATAAACTACTCCAATTATAACAGTAACTCTCCATTATATTTCCAACTTTTTAATATATTACTCATAACCTTAATAGTATCTTTGGCATTAACAAAAACAGTTTTTAATTACATAACACTAAAATTTATTATTAATCATATAATAATCTAACAATCTTCTCTTCATAATTTTTGTTCAATACCTTCTATAGATATCTTTAATATGTATGGGGTATAAAAGCAACTAATGCAGAAATTATTGTATGTAATATCGTTTCAAAAACAAATATTTTATCAATTTTATAAATCTTCTTTAGTGAGTAAAAGAAGGTTTTTAATATTTCTTTTACCTAATTCATTGGTATCACTATCCTTTAACTTATAAATTCAAAACGAATGCCTCTTAATCTATTTATACAACTTATGATATCATATTTGCGTATATCGTCAAACCATACATCATACTTAAAATTATACTGAGAAAAAATTTGTTGTATTGACTCATCAAACATTTTATTATTTTTATACATAATGTTATCATTTATATCATCACCCCAAAATTCACTTCTAGATAATATTAACTGAATTATATAGGCCAAATAATTTATTTGACTATCTGAAATTAATGTTGATATAAATGTGATATCAGCTTGATATTCATCAATCACAACATTTTTACTTTTATCATTTGCAACAATATTAAAATAATTAAACATCTCTTTTGATTTAAAATTAGCCATTTTTCTTTTTGATATAAAATTTGTCTTGTCGGGTTTCTCTACAACTTTCATTAAATCTAATGTTTTAACAAAACTTGTTATGTCTTTAGGTATATAGTCTTCTAATAAAATTACACAATTAGCATAATTCAAATATACACTCGAACCACCTATTACTAATATAGTTGACGCATCATAATCATTATATATTTCTTTAATCCTATTAGTAAATGGTATTATTGGATCATTTTTCACAACTAAATGCATATTATAATCTCTTATCATAAAATTAGTTGCACTTCTATCTTCATCAATTAAAAGCAACTTACTTTCGCAATTAATTGCTTCTATAATATTTACTGTTTGTGAAATACTTCCACTTGCATCTTGCGTTGAAAAGTTATGAATCCCTTCACTTGATGGAATATACTTATAAAATGGTGAAATATTTGTATTTGTGACATATCTACCATCTTCAGCACAAATCTTCATAGCAGAATCATCAGTAATACAATATTCTCTTCCATCCCCATACTCATGATTATAAACACCCATTTCAATAGCTTCAAGTAAAGTTGTTTTACCTGAATACCCACCACCAGTAATTACTGTTATTCCTTTTTTAATTCCCATTCCTAAAATCTCAGTACCATCATTTAACTTAATTAAAGTTTCAAGTGACTTAGGTGATATAAATTTAATTGCATCTTCTAATGGTTTATTAGTTCCTTCTTTTCTTGGTAAAATACTACCATTAGAAATAAAAGCTACATAATTATTTTCTTTAATAAACTTTCTAATTTCTTGTTGTTTTAAATAAATATCAATATTTTTATTTAATTCATCTTTGTTAATAGACTCTATTTTTTTGATAATAAAGAAATAATTTCTTTGATTGCCTTAAAAGAACTTTTACCATTAATAGAAACATTATTGATAAGTGGAACAACAAATATTAATTTATAATAAAATACATTCTTATTAAAATCATAAGTAATACCATTTCTCCTAATTATAATTTCATTTGTTTTTTGGGACTCCACATAAGGTTTTTCCCTCGTGCTCTTATTTTTGTTGAAGTATTCATCATTAATTTTATTAACGTCTTCATATAAAAATTTTAAAATGTAATGTTCAAATGCAACAACATTATCAGTATTTATATTATCACTAATAAATGTTTTAGGAATTTCAATATTTAAAATAAGTTTTTCAGGATTTCTATGAGATGTCCCAAAAAAACAAAATCTTAACCCTAAAAATTCATATTCTAATAGTTTGTCGCTTAACACATCTAAATATAGTTCACAAATTCTATTTTTATTTTGAGCATGTAAATTAGACAAATAATTTTTTAATAAATTCATATACTTTAAATCTCCTAATTAAATATTTAACAAAAAAAACACTCCTATAAATTAGAAGTGTTTAAATTTTAAAAGTATATTATTATTAATAAAACTTAACAAACTACAGTTACACAAAAGAAACTGATTACATCTAATTTATATTGATCTATATTTTTCATAGTAATCAACTCCTTTCACATAATTTTTCATATTTTGCTACTTGTATTATAGCAAAAACAATTCTAAATGTAAAGTAATTAATATATTTTTTTTAATTTAATTTCCACAATTATCTCTTATAGGTTCGAGTCCCATCAAAACTTAAGGTTCGAGTCTCCACGAAAGCAGGTTCGAGTCCGTGGTAAGTCTCACCTAGTCTTTAAATCTAAATGTTTCATATATGAGAAAAAAAATAGGTTATTCTAACCATTTTTGGCTAAAATAACCAATAAAACCCAAAAAAATTAGCCTTACGCAGAAGACTAATCGATTTACTTTAATGATAAAACTATACAGATTTTAATATTAAAACTTACTGTTATGTTCCCTCATATTTGGACTTTTGGTAGTCTTAAACCTAGGTTGAACTTACCAAAGGTATATGTTGTA
>SAMEA104315437__coassemble_356_pt1 | contig 25570 bp, 24 predicted proteins | sample SAMEA104315437__metabat2_high_PE_004 | metagenome-assembled genome bin SAMEA104315437 (sample SAMEA104315437) | gut metagenome | biome: Monkey gut; feature: monkey-associated habitat; material: faeces | place: China | collected 2013
CTTTTTTTTACAAAAAAGTTATCATTTATCTTGACTATTAATAGTTAGTCTCCTTTTAGTCTAGTTCATTCATTTTCATCAAATAATGATCATGAACATGATTATAGAGTGTTTGATACTCATTATTTTCAAATAGTTCTTTACTATTAATTATTTCATCAGAATCCGTATTAGCAAGTTCTAGTAAATCATTATCTTCTAATAAATCACAATATTTAAAATTCATTGAGCCTGATTGCTTTTCACCAAAGAATTCACCGGGGCCTCTTGTTTTTAAATCATATTCAGCCAATGAAAAGCCATCAGTATTCTCTTCAACAAATTTTAATCGTTTGTCGCTTGCTTCAGTTGGATTGTCAGATAGATAAAAGCAATATGGAACTGCATCACTTCTCATTACTCTTCCTCTAAGTTGATGAAGGGTAGCTACTCCAAAGCGATCCGCACCAAGTACAACTATTGTTGTAGCATTAGCAACATTAACACCAACTTCAATAACACTTGTTGCAACTAAGATATCAATTTTCTTATTTAGGAAATCGCTCATTATAGCTTCTTTTTCTTCCGTTTTAAGACGACCATGAATTAGTCCAACGGTTGCTATACCATCAAAATATTTTTTCATTTTTTCATATATTTCATTTGCATTTGCTGTATCTAATACTTCTGACTCATCAATTAATGGTGTTACAACATATATTTGGTGACCATCTTTAAGTTCCTTCTTCATATGTTCGATTACTTCTCTTTTATGAGCCTTATCTACATATTTGGTTATAACCTTTTTACGGTTTTTTGGCATTGTTTTAATTACTGAGATGTCTGTATCACCATATACAGAAATTGCGAGAGTACGTGGAATTGGTGTAGCACTCATTTTTAGATAGTTCACATCTAATCCTTTATTTCTAATTAAAACTCTTTGTCTTACCCCAAAGCGATGTTCTTCATCTGCAATTACAATTCCTAATTTAAAGTATTCAATATCTTTTTGAAATAATGCATGAGTACCAACAACAACGTTTATTTTCCCTGTTGCAAGATCCTCCATGATTTCTTTTCTTTGTTTTGTTGAGGTAGAACCAGTTAATAAAGCAATATTAATATTTGGAAAATCTTTAAATGTATCTTTTAAAGTTTCATAATGTTGCATAGACAAAATTTCAGTAGGACACATTAATGCGGCTTGATAGTTATCACTTACTACAGCAAGAATTGCGAGCATGGCAACAATTGTTTTACCACTCCCTACTTCACCTTGAAGTAATCTATTCATTGCATATGGTGATTTTAAATCTTTCAAAATATCATTAATAGCTGAAAGTTGATCAGCAGTTAACTCATATGGTAACTTTTTTATTAGTTTATCCAATTCTTCTTGTTTATATTCAATAATTGGACATAGATGATTTTGTTCACGCATGTAATGAAGATATTTCATTGATAATTGATATTGAAGTAATTCTTCATATTTTACTCTTCGCATTGCTTCTTCAATTTGACTCATTTCATCTGCAAAATGTAAAACCTTTACTGTTTCTGGCATTGTCAACAAATGATGTTTTTCTAAATATAATGTTGGTAAAGTTTCTTCTATTTTATTTTTATATCTTCGATAAACTTTTTCAATTATTTCTAAATATTTGCTTTCTGTTATGTCCTTTACTTTATATATAGGAACTATATCTCGATTGATTTCATCACATATTAGGATATTAGCAACTGTAAAGTTATTCATTGATTGATAGAATTTACCCATCACTCTTACAACAGTACCATAGTTTAATTTCCCTTTTAGAAATACACGATTAAAAATTGTACATCTAATTTTTGCTCCCTCTGTTTCAAGTTGGAAGGTAACTGTTGACAATTTTGTTTTTAAATAGTTTACACTAACTTTACTTACAATCGTTCCTTCTAAAACAATGTTTTCATCCAATTTAGCATCATTAATAGAAGATACTTTATAATTTTCATATTTTACCGGAAATGAATAGAGCAAATCTCTTACTGTAAGAATTCCTTGTTTTTTTAACAAAGTTTGATATCTAGTTAAGATATAATCCTCATTTGCTAAATTATATTTTTCTAACATTGTTTCCTCCTTTATAATAAATAAAAGTGGAGTATATCTCCACCTTTATTTTTTATTCAATTGATAAAATGTAACTATATACATCTTGTTGACCTTTTATAGTGTCAACTTCTAGATTAGTATAGTTTTCTGCTATGAAAGCTTGTAACTCATCAAGTTCAGCTTCATCAACATCTTTACCCCAAATAATGGTTACGATATCTTTTTCATCGGCATGTGCTTCCACAAGCAATTTCTTTACGGATTCAAGTCTTGAAGGTTCAGATGTAACGATACGACCATCACATATTCCTATATAGTCACCTTCGCTAATTTTTAATCCTTCAATTTCTGTTGTTCTAATTGAATAAGTAACAAGTCCTGTAGTAACATTATTAATTACTTCTTGAATTTCATTCATAATGACATCAACATCACCACTGCTTAAATCAAGCATAGTTAAAGCTGAATAGCCTTGAGCTAAAGTCTTTGTTGGAATAACATAAACATTTGCACCTTTATAATATTTTGCGGCTTGTTGAGCAGTCAATACAATATTGCTGTTATTAGGGAATACAATAATATTTTGAGCATTTAACATATCAAATCCTTTAGTGAAGTCTTCTGCTGAAGGGTTCATACTTTGTCCACCTTCAACTATATAGTCAACACCCATTTCTTTAAAAATGTTGATTAATCCTTCACCAGTCGCAACTGATACAATCGCAAATTTCTTTGGTGTTGATTTTTTTCTTAATTCGACACATTCAGGACAATTGCATTGTTCTTGTTGTTCTACTTTTACTGGACCATCGCTATGTTGAACTGACATGTTTTCAATCTTAATTGTTACAAATTCACCATATTGTTGACAATAATTTAAGACAACACCAGGGGTTTTTGTATGTACATGGATTTTTACAATGTCTTCATCTTTTAATGCTACGATACTATCACCAAGAGTTGATAGATAATCAGTAATAACAGAAATATCAAAATTAGCAATATCAACTTTACTATATTGTAATTGTAGAATAAACTCTGTACAATATCCATATGTTAATTCGCTATGTGCATTAAAGTTTTTATGAATTACCGTATTATTTACATTTGTAGCACTATCTTTAATAATTTCACCATCAAGAGCTTTAGCCATACCTTCAATTACATAAATATAGCCAGCACCACCACTATCAATTACTCCTGCTTCTTTTAAGACTGGAAGTAATTCTGGAGTTCTTTCTAGTGATGCTTTTGCTTCTTCAATTAGAAAAGCAAAAAATTCTTCAATTGTTGATTTTTTTGTTACCTTTGATTTTGCATATTCTGCAGCCTCACGAGCAACTGTTAAAATTGTTCCTTCAACAGGTTTTAAAACAGCATGATAACCTTGTTTAACTCCTGAAATAAAAGCATTTGCTAATTCAACAGCATTAACTTCTTCATATCCTGCTAAACCTTTATATATTCCCCTAAATAATTGAGATAAAATAACACCAGAGTTACCACGAGCACCCATTAGCATACCACGAGATAACATCTTTGCCATTTCATATACTGACTTTTCTTCACTACTACTGATTTCATGAGCGCCTGCTTCAATTGTCATTTTCATGTTTGTTCCTGTATCACCATCAGGTACTGGAAAGACATTAAGAGCATCTACTTCTTTATAGTGTGCTCGGAGGTTTGCGGCGCCATTGGTAACTAATAATTTATATAGTTGACCATCCATTTTTAATGTTTGCATATAATCCTCCTTAGATTGCAATTTTAATGCTTTATTATTTTATCACATTTTTTGACAAATTGCAAGTAATATAACTATTTGAGCCATTTAAGTCATGTTTAATTGGTAATTTATTAATATTTAATAAAACGTATTACTTGCATAACTTTAGTAAATATGATATAATATATGAGGATTTTAATGTATTAATAATAAAAGGAGGATTACTATGGCTCGTAAATGTTATATAACTGGTGTTGGTTCAACAACTGGTAATAATCGTTCTCACTCATTACAAGCAACACGCCGTACTTGGAAAGCTAACTTACAAAAAGTTAGAATTAAAGATGAAAAGGGTCGTGTAATTAGAGTTTATGTTTCTACTCGTGCTCTTAGAACAGGCATGAAAAACGGAACAATTGAACGTGCATAATTTAGAATAAATAATGGTATAACATAAGTTATACCATTTTTATTTTTTCTTAAAAAGGGATTTAAAAAATAATATAACCTTTCCAATCCATTTTGGTAGTCGAATAACAATAAAACGCATATTTGTACCTCCTGTTGATACATTATATGCGTTTTATTTTTTTATATGCTTTTAATTATAAATATTTCTCCTGAGAATAACTCTATTGAAAACTCTTCATCAACAAAAGTATTGCTTGTTGTATATGTGTCATTTTTAGTAATAGTTGTTTTATCAAGTAAGTATTCTCCTTTTATAATGGAGATAGTTGCTTGATCAAGAGTAATAATACTAATATAATTAAATTCATCTTTTGAAAAAGTGTAGTTTCCTTTAGTTGAAAGATAGATTATTTCATTATAATTATCTCTAATTTTTAATTTTAGATTGTGATATTTTCTAAGTAACAATAGATTGATAATTTCGTGATCTAGTCTTCCCCCGGTTACATCATATATTACAATTTCATCATTTGTCTTGATATTCATTAGTACAAGTTCTAAATCAGTTTGATTTTTTTTAGTTGGATATAAGTGAATATTTGAACAATATTTAGATATTTTTTGAAGTTTTTCTTTATTATCGAAATCTCCCCAAACTTCATTTAGTTTATATCCTTTTTCTATTATTTTTAATGCACCTTCATCAAGACCAATTAGAAAGTCATTTTCTTGATGTATATATATTTTTTGAAAAGATTCATTAGGAGATTTCCCAACAATTATATATCTCATTTATTAAGTTCCTTTATTGTTTCTTTTTTGTTGTTACTATTCATTAGGTATGTTCCTACAACAATGATGTCAGCACCAGCATTTTTACAAAGTTTTGAGGTTTCGTTATTAATACCACCATCAACTTCGATTAAATATGAATAATGATTTGTCATTCTTAAATTGGCAAGTTGTTTAATTTTATTGAGTGCACTATCCATAAATTTTTGGCCACCAAATCCAGGTTCAACACTCATCACTAACACCATATCAATTTCTGATAAATATGGCAAAAGTACATCGACATTTGTTTTTGGTTTAATTGATATGCCACATTTTAAATTCTTATCTTTAATCATTTTAATAATTTTTTTAACATTTCTTGTTGCTTCAAAATGAAAAGTAATACTGTCACTACCTGCGTTTATATAACTATTTATATAATTTTCAGGGTTTTCAATCATTAAATGAGTATCTAAAAACATTGATGTCATTTTTCTTATATTTTTTACTTCTTCTGCATCATATGTGGAATTAGGTACAAACTTACCATCCATTATATCAAGGTGTAAATATGAAATATCTAAATTTTCTAATTCTTTTATAACCTTAGGATATTCTTCAATTTTTACGGATAATATTGATGGAGCTATTTTCATTCTACCACTTCTTTCTTTTTCTTATTTCTTCAATAAATTGTTTATAATTATCATAACGTGATTTCATGATTATTCCTTTATCTACCATTTCCTTGATATTACACTTAGGTTCTTGTAGATGAAGGCATCCATTAAACTTGCATTTTGAACTGTTCTCAAAAAACTCAATAAAGCTATGAGCAATATCGCATTCTTCCATATCATCAAAATCCATAATTCCAAATCCAGGAGTATCAGCAATCCAACCATCAAGAATCTTAATTAATTCAATATGTCTGGTAGTATGTTTTCCTCTATTTAAGGCTTTAGAAATAATGTTGGTATCTAATTCAAGTGAAGGTTCTAAAACATTAAGTAAACTGCTTTTTCCGACTCCACTTTGTCCTGTGATTACACTAATGTGGTTAGAAATATTGGGGGCAAGTTGATCAAGTAGTTTTAGTTTAGCACTTGTTTTCATTATTTCATATCCTATTTTTTGATAATATTCACATATTACATTAATTTCTTTTTCCTCTGATTCTGATATTAAATCCCATTTATTAAATACAATAATTGGTTTAATTTTGGAAAATTCAAGAATTGTTAGGAAGCGATCTAATAAGTTTAGATTTAGCTCTGGTTCTTTCACAGAAAACACTAAAAAGGCTTGTTCAACATTAGCTACTTGAGGACGATTTAAATCCGTTGAACGTGGATATATCTTTGTTATAGTATAGGTATCTATATTAAGTTCATAATCTACATAATCGCCAACCTTTAAGGTCGTATCTTTAATTCTAAATATTCCACGTGGTTTACATTTGAAGTATTCTTGTTTTTCTTCATCAAAGACGGTGTATTCACCAGATATTAGACAAGTGATTATTCCTTTACTCATGTTCAACTCCAAGTTTTTTTGCACGTAGTTGGCCACATGCGGCATCTATGTCGGCTCCATGTTCCATACGTAGAGTTGCTTGAATGTGATTTTTATCCAACACTTCAAAGAATTTTTCAGCAGTTTCTCTTGTTACTTTTTTATACTCTTTGGTTGAAACTTCATTATATGGAATTAGATTCACATAAGCGTTAATTCCTTTAATGAGAGAGGCAAGTTCCTTTGCACATTCTATAGAATCATTAACACCTCTTAATAATATATATTCAAAAGTCACACGGCGATTTGTTTTTTGAATATAGTATTTTACCGCATCAAGCACCTCATTAATTGGATATACTTTATTGATTTTCATGATTTTACTTCTAATCTCATCATTTGGAGCATGTAAGCTTATCGCAAGATTTACTTGAAGTGGAAAGTCAGCGAACTCTTTAATTTTGGGTACCAATCCACATGTAGATACTGTAATGTGTCTTGCACCAATCTCAAGGCCTTTTGGATAATTAACAACTTCCAAAAATTTCATTACATTGTCATAATTATCAAAAGGTTCACCGATACCCATTACTACTATATTAGTTACTCTTTCAAAATTTTTATCAATATCTTTTTGGACTTGAAGAACTTGTTCTACAAGTTCACATAGTTCAAGATTTCTTACCTTGCCAAGTTCTCCACTAGCACAAAAACTACACCCCATATTGCAACCAACTTCAGTAGTAACACAAATACTATTACCATAATTATGTCGCATTAATACCGTTTCAATTAACTTTGAATCATAAAGCTTAAATAAATACTTTGTTGTTCCATCACTTGATACTTGTTTATCTACCATATCCAAATGTCCAAATTCAAAGTTTTCTTTTAGATGAGAAATAGTATTTTTTGATACATTAGTCATTTCATCAAATGAGTTTACTCTTGCACGATAAAGCCATTCAAATATTTGTGTTGCTCTAAATGGTTTTTCACCAATACTTAGGAAGTAACTAACTAAATCATTATAAGAAAAATTATATATATTCTTCATATATGATTATCCTTTCTTTATTAATTTACATATATAAAAACCATCGTTTTGAGAAGTTGGAAGATAACTATATTCTTCTTCTTTTTCAATTTCTGGATGATTAATTAGAAATTTTTCTATTTGTTTTTCATTTTCATCTTTATTTATTGTACAAGTGCTATAAACTAGTACTCCCCTTGGAAGCAAGTAGTTAATAACATTATTTAATATTTGTTGTTGAAGCTCTTCAATTTCTTTTATTTTATCAATTGTTAATCTTAACTTCAAATCACCTTTATGTTTCATAGTTCCCATTCCACTACAAGGAGCATCTACTAAAATATATGAAAACATTTCATCATATATTGTATTAGATGCATCTTTTAATTTGGTTTCAATAATTGTAATTCCTTGATTTTTAGCTTCTTCTTCAATTAATTTTAGTTTATGTTCATATATATCACAAGATACAATTCTTCCTTTATTTTTCATCAAGCATGCTAGATGAAAACTCTTAGATCCTGGGGCACTACATGTATCAAGTATTGTTGATGATTGTGGGGGATTTAAAACCTTTGCGACTTGTGCACTTGAGGTATCTTGAGGAATTATTAATCTTTCCTTAAATAATGAAGTTTTAATTAATGATTCTTTGCTAAGAATCATGTCTTCTGATATTGTATAATTTATCTTCATATTATCAAGCATTGAAGTTAACTCATCTATAGATATTTTTAATGTATTTATTCTATATGAATTAATCGTATCATCAGCTGGTGACAATATGCCTTGATAATCATTTGGATATTCACTTTTAATTAATTTTAAAACTTCTATATCAATATTATAAATTATACTTTCTTTTTCATTTAGAGGAAGTTTATCTAGTTCTTTTTTTGCTTTGGTTACTCTTTCATCTTTAATAAACGATCTTAAGATGCTATTTATTGCTTTGGAAACATTATAGTCTTTCTTCTTTACCGCATCAACTAGGCTATTAACTACATAAAACTTTGCAAGACTTAAGTAACTTAAAGCATATACTCCTATTCTTAAGGCATTCTTTGGATAGGGTTTAAATCTTTTACCACCGCAGTATGGCCTTAACAAAAAGTCAATCCACTTTTTATTTTCAACAACACCATAGATTATTTTTGTATAAAGTTTTTGTTCATTTTCAGTCACTTTATCAATGTTGTTTTTAACAACTAAATTAAGGAATGCCTCATTATTGATAACCTCAGTAACATCAGTTATTAAACGTTGCCACATTAAATGTCGCCTCCTGTAATAACTATAAAGTAATATACATTTATTTTAACAAATTCCTTTTTTAATTTATTGATTACATCATCATTTTCTTTTGATAAGTATTTTAAAGTAACCTTCAAATTTTTAATTAACATTAACCAGTTATTTAAACTTATCGTAATTATTGTTGTATATTCTTTTAAAAATGAAAGGGGAATTAATTTTAAATTTACATCTTTCAATCCTTCAATGTACTTTATAAGACGCATATCAAAGTTAGATAGTTCAAGTCCACTATGATAGAATATATCACTACTTGCTTGTTCGATGCTTTTATATGGTTTATATACTTGAATGAATTCTTCATAAAATAATGAAAGTTCCTCGGTTTTCATATTATCAAGCATTATCACACCAGCTATTTTTTGCTTAGCTAGAACATCAGATTTTAATTCAATTAAAAGACTAGTAACTGTTAAATAATCATTTTCCAATAAATTTAAATTACTTTCACATGAATTATTTTGGTAGGCATTGATTCTTTCATCTAAGCCTTCAAAAATAGTTTCTACATAATCTAGTTTATCAGAATTATCATTATCCGTAAAAATAATAAGATATATTTTTAATATATATATGTCATGTGTAATTTTATTCTTATTTTTGTTTATTGTTTGAATAATGTCCATGGCGACTCCTTTAATGTTTAATTATACCTATTATACTATAAAATAGGAAAAAATACCAATAAAGTAAGAAAAATGTTTTTTAATATATTGTAAAATTAAACACCAAAATTTGTTTATATGATATAATTATACAAAAAGGGGGAATAATAATGTATCCAGAAATAAATATATTTGGATTGGAAATACCTTCATATGGCGTGATGATTTCAATTGGGGTTTTATGTTTAATCGGAGTCATGTTTTATTATTTTAGAAAAGAAAAAATTAGTGATTCTAAAATTGATAGATTATTAATGTGTACAGCAATCGGTGGATTAATGATGTATGTATCAGCATTATTCTTTGATGCCTTATGGCATAACTTAGATACATTCCATAAAACTGGAGTATTTAAGTGGGAATGGTGGGGTATTACCTTCTCTGGTGGATTATTTGGTGGCGTATTAACCTTTATGATAGCATATTGGTTTTTATTCAAAAATGAACGCTATAAATTTTTCTACTATTTTAATTTCATTATTACCGGAGTAGTTATTGCTCATGCCTTTGGTAGAATTGGCTGTTTCTTAGCTGGCTGCTGTTATGGAAAAATAACTGACTCACCACTTGGTATGAACTATCCTGTCAACGACTATATAAATGGTCATTTCTATGAATATGCTCATGTATATCCAACACAATTGTTTGAATCAGGATTCTTATTTATTTTATTTATAGTTTTATTCTTTGTTATTAAGAAACATCAATTAAGATACTACTTATTAAGTTATGGCACCTTTAGATTTATCCTTGAATTCTTTAGAGGAGATTCAAGAGGAAATACCATTTTTGGTATTTTATCACCATCACAATTTTTAAGTGTTGTTATGGTTATTCTTGGAGTTTTGTTAATATTCTTTGAAGATAAGATTGTTGATAAACTTAAGAGAAAATATAATCCTGAGTTGTTTGAAGAAGAAACAGCACAAACAGAAAATACAACAGAAGCTTAAAAAAGACTGAGTTCTTTGAAAAAAGAATTCAGTCTTTTTTATTTACTTACTTAAATTGTAGAATGACTTTAAGCCTTCATATGTTGCGGCTTCACCTAGTTCATCTTCAATTCTTAATAATTGATTGTATTTAGCAATACGGTCAGTTCTTGAAAGAGAACCAGTTTTAATTTGACCTGCATTTAAAGCTACAGCGATATCAGCAATTGTAGTATCTTCTGATTCACCACTACGATGAGAAACAACAGCAGTATATCCTGCACGTTTAGCCATTTCAATAGCAGCGAATGTTTCTGTAAGAGTACCTATTTGATTTACTTTGATTAAGATTGCATTTGCGACATGCATTTTAATACCTTTTTCTAGGCGTTCTGTATTTGTAACAAATAAATCATCACCAACAAGTTGAACTTTCTTACCAAGTTTTTTAGTTAGATATTGCCAACCTTCCCAGTCGTTTTCATCTAATCCATCTTCGATAGAAATAATTGGATATTTAGAAACTAGGTTTTCATAGAAAGTAACTAGTTCTTCTGATGTTAATGATTTGCCTTCACTCTTTAAATCATATTTCTTTGTTTCTGGATTGTAGAATTCACTTGAAGCAACATCCATCGCAAGATATACATCTTTACCAGGAACATAACCAGCATTTTTGATTGCTTCAATAACTGATGTTAATGCTTCTTCGTTAGATGATAATTTTGGAGCATATCCACCTTCATCACCTACTGAAGTATTACAACCTTTTGCTTTTAATACTTGTTTTAAACTATGGAATACTTCTGAACCCATTCTTAATGCTTCTTTAAAAGATGGGGCAGAAACTGGCATTATCATAATTTCTTGAATGTCAATGCACCAATCTGCATGTGCTCCACCATTTAAAATATTCATCATTGGAGTTGGAAGTTGATGAGCCGAAAAGCCACCAAAATATCTATATAATGGCATATCATAATAATCTGCTGCTGCTTTCGCACAAGCCATTGATACTGCTAAAATAGCATTAGCACCAAGGTTACCTTTGTTTGCGGTTCCGTCAAGTTCAATTAATTTCTTATCAATAACTATTTGTTGTGTAACATCATAACCAACTAATTCAGGATATATAATTTCATTTACGTTTTCTACAGCTTTTAAAACGCCTTTGCCTAGATAACGTTTCTTATCTCCATCACGTAACTCTACAGCTTCATGTTCTCCAGTTGATGCTCCACTTGGCACTATGGCACGACCATAAGCTCCACTTTCTGTAACTACTTCTACTTCTACAGTAGGATTACCTCTTGAATCTAACACTTCACGTGCATATATTTCTGTAATATATGGCATATTATTTTCCTCCTTTTTTGTCATTACACTATTATTATATTTTCCCATAAAATATATATTCTATACTTATTTATATTCTTTTATCATACTTCTACCAGTCATTTCTACTGGTTTTTCTTCACCAAGTAAATCTAACATTGTAGGAGCAATATCGCCTAAATTACCTGTATCTTGTAAAGTGATATCTTTTCTTGTGATTAAGAATGGAACAGGATTTGTTGTATGAGCAGAGAATGGTAAACCATTTTCATCAATTACCATATCAGCGTTTCCATGATCCGCTGTTATTATTAATGTACCATTTACCGCTTTTACTGCTTCATATACTTTACCAACACATTCATCTACAGTTTCTACAGCCTTAACAGTTGCTTCAAAGTTTGCTGTATGTCCAACCATATCACAGTTTGCATAATTTAATATTATTGTATCAAATTCTTCACTCTTAATCGCTTCAAGTACGGCATCAGTAACTTCATAAGCACTCATTTCTGGTTTCATATCAAATGTTGCAACTTTTGGAGAATGTATTAAGATACGTTTAGCTCCAGGAATTTCTTTATCAACACCACCATCAAAGAAGAATGTAACATGTGCATACTTTTCCGTTTCAGCGATTCTTAATTGTTTTAAACCTCTTTGGCTTATTACATCTCCATACATATTATCTAATTTTTGAATACCAAAGTTAACTAAGCCTTTTACATTTTCACTATATAGCATCATTGAAACAAAACAAATGTTTTTAAATTGTTCGTATCTAGTCATTGTTGTTGCTGTTGGATTTGTAATAGCGGTAGATATTTGAATAGCTCTGTCAGGTCTAAAGTTTGCGAAAATTACACTATCATTTTCCTTAATATTAGAACCTTCAGTTACAATATATGGTTTAACAAATTCATCTGTAATTCCTTCTGCATAAGATTCATCAATTCCACCAAGTAAGTCTTTAACTGGAGCATCTCCATATACTAATGCATTATAAGCAAGTTGTGTACGATCATAGTTTTTGTCGCGGTCCATTGCATAGTATCTTCCGCTGACAACACCTATTTTAACCCCTTCAATACATGCATCTTGTAACATTGTTAAATATTTCTTTGCAGATTTTGGTGGTACATCTCTTCCATCTAAAAAGGCATGTACATATACTTTTTCAACACCTTGTTTTTTGGCTTCATTCATTAAGTAAATAATATGATCTATATGAGAATGAACTCCACCGTCAGACATTAATCCCATAACATGTAGAGCAGAATGATTTTTCTTTGCATGTTCTACGGCTTCATGAATAGCAGGCATAGATATTAAGGTATTTTCTCTTACCGCAATATTTACTCTTGTTAATGATTGGAACACAATTCTACCAGCCCCTATATTCATATGACCAACTTCACTATTTCCCATTTGGCCATCTGGAAGTCCAACTGCTTCACCTGATGCTTGGATTAATGTATGTGGATATTCATTAAATATAGCATCTAAATGGGGTTTTTTAGCTGCAGCTATTGCATTTCCTTTTTGTTCTTTTCTAATTCCAAAGCCATCCATGATGACTAACATTACTAAATTCTTTTTACTCATTTTTATGCCTCCAAATGTAGATAAATTTAAATCAATTAATTATAGCAATTTTTATTATTTTCTTCAATCTATTTGACTAATCTTCTTTTGTGATCTCTATCAATTATTGTTTCTTTTCTTTCTTCTTTATTTACTCTTTCAGGTTTCTTTATTCTTGGATCATTGATTAAAATTCCAATCACCCTATTATATAGTATATAAACAAGAGTAGTGGTTATCGGCCATTTAATAAGCATGTTAGCTACTCTAAGTGGGAGTCCTCCAAGCATGCTTTCTGTTCCATACCACAACGATAGTTGTAAAGAATTAGTTGTAGTTGTTAATACTCCTGTTATTAAAACCAATAATAAAAGTAATAAATACTTTGGCTTTACATAATGAAAGATTCCTCCTACAGCTCCCCATAACAATGCTGATATCATCATTATAAAAGAATATGCGTATCCTGATAATAGATTATATAATAAATCTGATCCAAAAGCTACTACCATTCCCCATAGTGGACCACCAATAATTCCCGCAAGTACTAACGGAGTATCAAATAAACTAATTCGGTAGTGGCCTGTATCAATCGAAAACTTTTTTAAGACCACTGATAAAGCCATCAATACTGAAAGAATTGTTATTTTTTTAATTAGTTTACTTCTCATGGTAACCTCCAAAAATCTCTTGATACATTTAAGTAGTCACATGTTCTTGAAAAAATACGACTACCAAAAAATCCTTGATACGCACTAAGTGGGGAAGGGTGTGGTGCTTCTATTATTAAGTGCAGGGGATTGTTTAAATATTGTTTAACCGTTCTTGCTTGGCTACCAAGTAAAATGAAAACTATCTTCCAGTTGCATTCATTTACTTTTTTTATTACCGCCTCAGTAAATGTTTCCCATCCCATTCCTTTATGAGAAAGTGAAATACCTGATTCAACCGTTAAAATTCTATTAAGTAGTAATACTCCATTTTGAGCCCATGGAGTTAGGTCCCCTGATGTTGGGTACGGTAAATGCAAGTCATCAACCATCTCTTTATATATATTTTGTAAACTTTTAGGAATCCTTACTCCCTTATTCACAGAAAAAGCAAGTCCGTTTGCAAAACCGGGAGTTTGATATGGATCTTGTCCAATTATCACAACTTTTACTTTTTCTAGTGGAGTTGTTAATAAAGCATAATATATATTTTGATATGGAGGAAATATTGTTTTTGTACGATATAAGTTTTTAACATTTTCTGTTAAAGTTTTAAAATATGGTTTTTGCATTTCTTCAATAAATAGTTCTTTCCAACTCATTTATAACGCCTCCATTTCATTAAATATTATACCATAATTGATTATAAAAAAAAAGAAAAATACCATACAAGAAATATGGTATTTATTCTACTGATTAAATATTATTTTTAAGGCATTCTTTTCAAGCCTTGAAACCTGTGCTTGAGATATTCCTAATTCTTCAGCGATCTCCATTTGTGTTTTATTTTCATAATATCGATTATAAATTATATTTTTTAGACGGTCATTTAATCTTGATATTCCTTCTTCAATTATCATTTGATTAAGTCTTTTTTCTTCACTACTAGAATAATCAGGAATTTGATCCACTAAATATATTTCATCTCCACCATTACTAAAGATAGGTGTGTATATTGATACTGGTTCTTGAATAGCTTCAAGTGCCATAATTACATCAATTGTTTCTAAATTTAATGCTTTAGCAATTACTTCAACGCTTGGTTCTTCCGCGTGTTCCATTAAATATTTTTCTTTAAATTGTAAAGCTTTATAAGCTATATCTTTTAATGATCTTGATACTCTAATTTTGGAATTATCTCTTAGATATCTTCTAATTTCCCCGATTATCATTGGAACTGCATATGTTGAAAACTTTACTCCATGAGAAAAATCAAAGTTATCAACAGCTTTAATTAACCCCATTGCACCTACTTGAAATAAATCATCAAGATTTTCACCACGATTATTAAACTTTTTAATAACACTTAATACAAGCTTTAGGTTTCCTTCAACAACCATATCTCTTGCTTGTAAATCCCCTTCTTGAGCTTTTTTAATTAACTCCATAACTTCATCTGATGGTAATACTTTTAATTCGGCAGTATTAACACCTGTAATTTCAACTTTATTTCGCATATTTATCCCTCCATATTAATTATCGGAATAAATTGCTATTCTTATTCAGAAAATTTTAATTTTTTTATGCTATCTTTACACGTTCTTCAATATATTGTCGCATTTTATCTATTATTCTTTTTTCTAAACGAGATATGTATGATTGTGAAATTCCTAGTGCATCGGCTACCTCTTTTTGAGTCATAACCTCATGATCATACAAGCCAAAGCGCATAATCATTATTTCTTTTTCACGATCATTTAATTTATTTAAAGCATAATATAAATTATTTATATCTTCTTCATTGACAAGTTTTGTAAGTGTTGGTAGCTCATCAGATCCAAGAATATCTGCTAATACCATTTCGTTTCCTTCATTATCAACGCTTAATACTTCATCTAATGAATACTCATTACGTGATCTTTGGGTTTTTCTAAGATACATTAAGATTTCATTCTCAATACATCTTGACGCATATGTAGCAAGTTTAATATTCTTTTCCATCTTAAAGGTTTGTACGCCCTTAATTAGACCCATAGATCCAATACTTATTAAATCCTCTAAATTAATTTTTGTTGATTCAAATTTTTTAGCAATAAAAACTACTAATCTTAAGTTATGAACAATTAGTGTATTTCTTGCTTCTAAATCACCATTTTTACATTTAATTAGTAATTGTGTTTCCTCTTCCTCTTCTAATGGTGGTGGTAATATATTATTACTATTTATATATAAACAACAATTATCTTTTTTAAATATCTTATCAAATAACTTTAACAATAGTTTAAACATTCTTTTCCCCCTTACTTTAAATCACGATGTAAAATAATATCATATTTTATATTAGCATTTAGTGCATAATATACAATTTGAGTGGAATTATTCATATTAATTGCTGGACCTGAATATATATTAATTTTACTTTCACCATTTATTCCCTGAATATTAATTGTTCCAATTTTCTTAAAATCAAATTTAGCAACAAAAACATCATTAATATAAACTACAGGAATACCTTTATAGTATGAAGTATTACCTGTATCCATATAACCATTTAATATTTTATTGTTAATCTTTACTTTATATATATTTTCATTCTTATTAATAACTAAAGATTTGTAGTTTTCAATTAACTTACTAAGTATGACAAGAAACAATGAACAAAATAACATTCCAATACTTTGCACTTTAAAAACTATTAAGGTTCCTATAAATGCAATATTTAATAAATAATACATTATAACTTTTATGATTGTTTCTTTAACATTATGATATTTATATGCGAATAATACAACAACAATACCAGAAAAATACCTTAATACCATTAAATGTTTAAATGGAAAAATAAATAAAAATAAATTTGCTACACTAACTATTAGTGCTAAAATTAGTCTATATACAATAATTTTTTCTTTAAGTACAACACTTATTGTTTTTAATATTGCGTAGTCAGCAATGATGGTTGTTAAAATTACTAAATCTAAATATACAACCATTTATACCACCCTTAATATTATATCTTATTAAAAGTAAAGAATTTGTCAAAAAAAGAATATGACAAATAAAAAATAAAAAAAGGCCAGCTAGGCCTTTTAATTTCTAATTTATGACTTATTAAATTTAGTAAAATCATAGAATTTTATTAATTCATTAGGATCCTTCCTAATGATTCTTTTTAAAGTTTCTATGTTTGACAAGTACTCACTAGTTATTAAATATGATATAAACTCATTATCATAATAAGTGGCTACATTTAAATCAAATATATCATTTTCAACAATCTCGAATAACTTTACTTTATAAAATTGAGGATAGCCAAGATTTCCAATCAATAAATAATGTAATTCATTATTTATCAATGCTATAGCATAGACATTATAACATTCGTTAACATCAATAGAATATGTGCATTTTTCATCAATATTACTATAATAGTTTGATGTAATTGGTTCTCCATCATTATCATTTAATCCAATTAATTCAAACTCATAGGTAGTATTATTTATACATTTAACAAGCATTATTCAGCACCTCACTTATTTTTTTCATAATTTCATTTTTTTCTTTTTCCTATTTATCAATAAGAAAAATATCAAAAATACTATTAACACTACAATTTGTGCAATTATCATTTTTTTATGGTTAAAAATACAAGCAAGTATTAAAAAAGTTATAGGAATTATAAATAATAATATCCAACTGCATATATATATTCGATTATAATATTTTAACTTTTGATTATATATTGCTTGGTTTTTTATTTCTGAAATTTCATTTGTAATAATATTACCATTTATGATTTCAATTTTAACATCTACTTTTTTTTCTTGTTCATTCCAAAAATAATTAATTTCTAAAACATCATCTTTATTCAACGATTCTACACAAATAGTATTTTTATATTCTCTTGAATCTAAAAATTCATCTAACGATCTAAAGTAAAGATATATAATTCCAAACATATATAATAATATTTTCATAAAAAAATTTTCTTTTTTTACTGAATAGTTATAATCTAATGTTAAAAATAATTCTATTTGTAATCTTTCATCTGTAGTCATAAAACTAGATATTTCATTTGTAGTTAAAGTTTGATTATTAATGCTTACTTTAATTACATAATTGTCTAAATCTTCAGATTTGTTTATTTTTACCAACATATCTTTATCCTCTTAATTTTCATATATCTTAAATAATGTTATTACCTTTAGGTGAACATAAAAAGCCCTCTTTTCCTAAGAGTGCTTTTAAGTTATTTTAAAGTTTCTAAGAGTGTTTAATATTGCAGACTTAGGAATTATTGTCTTTATCTATCATTAATATACCATAGTGATAAAAATAATACAAATTAATTGTTTTTTAATACCAATTAATTTCATTATAAAAATAAAGTGTTAAGCTCTATTAAGGAACTTAACACTTTGATATTAACGATATCTATTTTGAAGCCAACTTGGAACTTTAGTTTCTTTAACTTCTTTTCCTTCTTCTGGCTTAACTGTAGTGCCGCCACCAACATGAGGAGTAACTTGACGTACTTCTTCTCGTTTTATTGTTGGAGTTGGTGCTTCTACACTTTCATTTCGATTTTCTTTTTGTAGATCAAATCCTGTAGCAATAACTGTTACTACCATTTCACCATTTAATTCATAGTTCAACCCTGTACCATGAATAATATCAATTTCTGTAGATGATGCATTTCTAATTTCAGAGATTGCATCTTCTATTTCCATCATTGTCATGCTTTCATCACTAGTAATTTGAACTATTGCGTCAGTGGCACCATTGATATCAATTTCAAGTAATGGACTACTAATAGCCATTCTAGCTGCTTGTACAGCACGATTAGGACCGCTGGCGATACCAATACCCATAAGTGCAGTACCTTTATTTGATAGTACGGTTCTAAAGTCCGCAAAGTCAACATTGATAATACCTGGGTTATTAATAATATCAGATATACCTTTTACACCATGTAATAATACATCATCTGCTTTACTGAAGGCATCAAGATATGTTGTATTTGTTCCAATAATATCAAGAATCTTATCATTTGGAACAATAATTAAAGTATCAACAAAAGGTCTCATTTCTTCTATACCTTGTAATGCTTGTTGCATACGTCTTTTACCTTCAAAGCCGAATGGTTTAGTTACTATTCCTACAACTACGCATCCTAGTTCTTTTGCAATTCTTGCGATAACAGGGGCTGCACCAGTACCAGTACCACCACCCATACCAGTAGTAACAAACACTAAGTCTGCGCCTTCGATTGCTTCACGTAATTCTTCTTCAGATTCTTCAGCTGCTTTTCTACCAACTTCAGGGTTAGCACCTGCACCAAGGCCTTTAGTTAATTTTCTTCCTATTTGAATACGAATTTCAGCTTTTGATAATCTTAAAACTTGACAGTCGGTATTAACAGCGATATATTGTACATTTTTTACATCATTTTCAATCATTCGGTTTATGGCGTTTCCACCGCCTCCACCAACTCCAATGACTTTTAGAATAGGCTTAGTTGAAAGCATTTCATCACTAGCATTCATCATATTTTATTTCCTTTCTATTATTTTTATATTTTATATATCACATTTTGTCTGTAATCAATTTAGTAAAAAGATTATACCAAATAATACCATAAAAGTCAAGTAAGTTTAATTTTTACTTTTTTAATTATTTGATATTTCCTAAACGCATTACATCTCTTGCGATCATTAATTCTTCATTTGTTGGAACAACTAAAACTTTAATTTTTGAGTCTTTTGTTGAAATCACACCAAATTTACCAAATGTTTCTTCATTTACTTTTTCATCAATTTTAATTCCAAATGGTTCTTCTAGGCGTTTACAAATTTCAAGTCTTGTTTGAGCTGATTTCTCACCAATACCAGCAGTAAATACAAGAACATCACATCCACCCATATATGCATAGTAACTTCCAATATAGTCAACTATACGTTTTTCTTGCATTCTTATGATTAAGTCAGCTTTTTTATCTCCTTCAGCTTGAGCTTTTCTTAAGTCACGTGCATCACTAGATTCATGATGGAAACCAATGTAGCCTGACTTTTTATTAAGTATTGTATTAATTTCATTAACTGTTAAGTTAGCTTTTCTAGAGATATATTCAATAATTGCTGGATCTATTGAACCACTTCTTGTTCCCATTGGAATACCATCAAGTGGAGTTAAACCCATCGAAGTATCAACAACATGACCATCTTTTATCGCCGCAAGTGATGCTCCATTACCAAGGTGAGCAATAATCATTCTAAATGATTCAATAGGTTGTCCTAATCTCTTAGCTGTTTCTGCTGAAACATATTTATAACTTGTTCCGTGGAAACCATACTTACGAACATGGTAGTTTTCATACCATTCATATGGTACCGCATACATATATGCTTCATCGGCCATAGTTAAATGGAATGAAGTATCAAATACACCAACTTGTACAACATTAGGTAGGATTTTTCTAAATGCTCTTATTCCCGTTAAGTTAGCTGGATTATGAAGAGGGCCTAAATCATTTACTGATTCAACTACACTTATTGCTTCATCATCCATGATTACTGAATCAGTGTAACGTTCACCACAGTGAAGTACTCTATGACCTACACCAGATATTTCATTTAAGTCTTTTAGAATTCCTTTGCTAAGTAAAGCATCAAGTAATATTTGAACTGCTTCTTCGTGATTACTTGCTTTTACTTCTCTTTCTTCTTTTTCACCATTATATTTAATTACAAAATTGGGTTTTTCAAGTCCAATTCTTTCTACTAATCCTTCAGTAATTACAGTTTCTTCTGGCATTTCTAATAATTGAAATTTTAAAGAAGAACTACCTGCATTAACAGCCATTATTTTAAACATACTATTTTCCTCCATTTTTTACAACAATCTAATTATAACACATTCTTTCTTTTTTTTCCATTAAACAGTATATTTATTTTATTTTTAAACTAGGCTATATATTTGTCTAAAATTAAAAAATTTAGTATAATATAAAAATCAAGGAGGAGGAGTTATGTTAAAAAAATTTATTTCATACTATAAACCACACAAAAGATTATTTATTATTGATATGATTTGTGCATTTCTTTTAGCGGTATGTAATATTGTCTATCCTATTATTGCAAAATTAATCGTTAATAATTATGCTAAAAACCAAAATTGGAAAATGATTATTATATTATGCAGCATTTTACTCATAATTTACATTATCAAAGCCTTGTTAAATTTCGTTTTACAGTACTGGGGACATATCGTTGGGGTTAGAATTCAAGGAGATATGAGGAAAGATTTGTTTAGACAATTACAGTCATTACCTTTTTCTTACCTTGATGAAAACAAAACAGGAACCATCATGTCTAGGATTATTAATGATTTGATGGATATCTCTGAGCTTGCACATCATGGACCTGAGGATGTATTTATTTCATTTGTTTCATTAATTGGAGCATTTGTAATGATGATAATTTTTGTTGACTGGAGACTATCATTAATTATCTTCTGTATCATTCCTTTTATTGTTTGGTTCGCTGTATTAAGGAGAAAGAAAATGAAGGCAGCCTTCTCCCTAATGAGAAAACGAACAGGAGAAATCAATGCTCAAGTTGAAAGTTCAATCTCAGGAATTCGAGTATCTAGAGCATACAATGCTAAAGAATATGAGATTGAAAAATTTAATCAATCTAATGAAAATTTTAAATCTGCAAGAGCTACCGCATACAAACAGATGGGAATATTTGGATCCGGAATGAACTTTTTTATGGATTTCCTATATCTAGTTATAATTCTATCTAGTGGGTTGTTCTTATGTTTTAACTTGATAGATTCAGGTGCATTCACCGCCGCAATTCTTTATATTACAATGATCATTAATCCCATTAGAACTTTAGTCGCAATATTTGAACAAATTCAAAATGGTATGACTGGATTCTCTAGATTCCAAGAAATTATGAATGAAGAAACGGAAAAGGAATGTAAAAATCCTTTAACTTTAGAAACTTTTACTTCCTCAATTAAGTTTGAAAATGTTAGTTTTAAATACCATAGTAGAGAAATAGAAGATGAAAGTGTTCCTTTGATTCTTAATAACCTAACCTTTGAAATTCCTAAAGGTACAACCCTTGCTTTAGTTGGACCATCAGGAGGAGGTAAAACTACTATTTGTCACTTAATACCTAGATTTTATGATATATTAGATGGAAGTATTAAGATTGATGGTGTTGACATAAGATTATATTCTCTTTACTCCTTAAGACAAAATATAGGAATTGTTGCACAAGATGTTTTCTTATTTGGAGGTACAGTCCGTGAGAATATTGCTTATGGAAAACTAGATGCAACCGATGAGGAAATTATTGAAGCAGCTAAAAGAGCAAATATCCATGATTATATTATGACTTTAGAAAAAGGATATGATACATATGTTGGAGAAAGAGGAGTTAAATTATCTGGTGGACAAAAACAAAGAATATCTATCGCAAGAGCTTTTCTCAAGAATCCTCCTATATTAATTTTAGATGAAGCTACTTCTGCTCTTGATACAATTTCAGAAATGATGATCCAAGATGCTTTAGATAAACTTAGTATTGGGAGAACAACAATTGTGGTTGCCCATCGTTTATCTACAGTTAAAAATGCTGATATGATTATGGTAATTACTAAAAATGGTATTGAAGAATGTGGTAATCATGAAGAACTCTTAAACAAAGGTGGACTTTATAAAGAATTATATCAATACCAATTTAAACAAAATAACTAAATTAAATAAGCAGGCATATTTAAGTGCCTGCTTGTTTTTATTAAAATGGTTCTCCTACATATAGTTGTAACACAACTTTTGATGAAGGGATTCCTTCTATTTCAATTGATATTTCGCATACTCCATCAGTCAATCCTGTGATTACGGTATCTTCAATTTTAATAATTGATTGGTTGGAATACGTTATAATGATTTTTGCATTATTTGGTTTATCCTCTACTTCATATGTTAATGTAAATGATTCATTAATATCAAGATGTTGAAAATTATCTTTTAATATTATTTTTGGAAATTTAGCATTCCATACAACTGGATAATTGTAAGTGTTCCATCCTTCACACCAATTTACCGTTGGTTCTTTTGCTTTTACATATATTGTAACATTTGGGGTATTAAAACATATATCCTGATCTGTAATTTCAACACTTTTTGATATAACTAATTTAACAAGTTTTTGAAGATTGCTGAATGAATGAAAACCAATTTTCTTTAAACCTTCATTAAGTATTATTTCTTCAACATTTTCTAAATTGTCAAATGCATTAGGATATATCTCTTCAACTGTGGAAGGTATATTAATAACACGATTGTTATTTTTAACAAACGTCCAAATTAATTTTTTTACTTCTTTATCGTATAATATACCAGATATATATTTTAGATTATCACCATCTATAAGATTAAATTCTGATATATGAATTAAATTAGTAAATGCACCTTCTTCGATTGTTTCTATATCACCACTTATGGTTAATTTTTGAAGATTGGTTAATGATTCAAGAGAATCTTTTTTAATTACATTTCCACCTCTAATTTCGAGTTCTATGATTTTATTGTAACTTTTATTATTATTTCCTAATAAATATGTAATTAAACAATCGATGGCTTCATCAGATAAAAATGGTATGTTAATTTTTTCAATGTTATTACAATAACCAAAAACGTTATTACCTATTTTTTTTATACTACTTGGTAAATTAATATTATCGATGGCATTACATGATAAGAATGCTTCATCATTAATTGTTGTTAAGTTAGAATTAAAGGTAATTGATTTTAATTTAACACAATTTACGAAAGCTTTCTCACCAATTTCTTCAACTGAATTTGATAATGTTAAATTAACTAAGTATTGATTATTCATACAAGAACGTTCTCTTATAACTTTGACTGTTCTTGGCAATGTGTAGTTTAAGACTGGTTTGTTTGAAGGATAAAGGATTAATTCAGTAATATCTTTATTATAAACAATTCCATTTATGGAAGTGTAATATTCATTATCTCCACTTATGTTTACTTCTTTTAAAGCTATACAATCTCTAAAAGCATAAATACTAAATTCTTTTAAAGATTTTCCAATATTGATTTGTTCTAGCGTACTTCCTTCAAAGGTACCATCATATATCGTTTTAATTTCATCGGTCAATGTAATACTTTTTATCACTTCACTATTTTTGAATACTGCTGGAAAGATTCCATCAGTCTCTTCAAGCACAATATTTGAAGTAAGATTATTATATGTAACTAACCAATTATCAATATAAAGTAGACCATCACGATTATCATAAATTAAACTAGTACATCCATCAAATATATTTTCCCCTATCTTTTCAATTGAACTAGGTAAATTAATATTTGTAAGGGAAACACACGTATTAAATGCATAATCCCCTATTTCTGTTATGGTTTCAGGAAGAACAATTTCTTTAACTTTTTTGCACATTGAAAAGGCACTATTACCAATTTTAGTAACTTTGTAACCCGATACTTCGCTAGGAATAACAATTTTATCCTTCTGATAATATAATCTTCTAACTGTACAAGTTTTTGTTTCATCATCTAATATATAATCAATTTCTTTATTCCATCTTCCATAAAAAGTAATGTCTTCTTCAACAACAAATGGATAGGTTACTCTATTTTTAAATTCTTCGTCTAAATACCACCCAACAAAGATTTCTCCATCTTTTTCAAAGGATTTTAGACTTTCTATTGTTGCTCCTTTAGATACTTCAATTGTTTCTGGCTCGATACCATTTAAAGGATTTAGGGTTATTTTCACTTTTTGAGTTTTACAACTACAAAGAGTAATTATTAGCAATAATATAATTAAATTGTATATTTTTTTCATTTTATTACCTCAAATCATAAACTTTAATAATATTGTCACAAAAATCATATATAATTATTTGTTTTTCATCAATTATCATATAACTTGCTTTAGTTCCACCTCTTGGCAGACTTATTGAACCTGGATTACATACAATTATATCATGGTAATTAGTTATTTCACTAATATGAGTATGTCCATGGCAATATATATCACCTGGATTAAATTGAGCATTTGGAAATCCTGTATGACCATGATTAAAGTAAATCATTCTATTTCCAATTTTCATTTTTAATTCTTTTAAAAGTCCTACTGGAGACATTTCATTGTCATAATCACTGTCACAATTTCCCCTTAAAAGATAAAGTTTTTGACATATATGACTAAATAAGTTCATCATTTCTCTTGAATCTTCATAACTATATCCATGATATATGTCTCCAAGAATTATTAAATAATCTGCCTTTGATGTTGTAAATTTTTCTAGTAGTCTTTTGGTGTTCTCCAAATTTCCATGAATATCTGATGCAATTAGTAATTTCATTATATCACCTATTAAATTATATCATAATTAAACAAATATTGCAATATTTGATATTTGTTATTAAATGTAAATGTGTTTATTTTATGATAATGTCTTAATGTTTATTTTTAGAAAATGTCCCAAT
>SAMEA104315437__coassemble_367_pt1 | contig 24728 bp, 22 predicted proteins | sample SAMEA104315437__metabat2_high_PE_004 | metagenome-assembled genome bin SAMEA104315437 (sample SAMEA104315437) | gut metagenome | biome: Monkey gut; feature: monkey-associated habitat; material: faeces | place: China | collected 2013
CAAAATGTAAAGTGTATGTTAAATGATATACAATATTTATAAAAAAATATATACCTACTAAATTGCTATTATTTATAGGAATAATTGTTCTATCATTTTATTTATTTACAATTCCTATGGGAGTAAGCCCATTTGCTGAAGTTACATTAAGAATCTATGATAGTGGAGTAATATCTGGTAGCTTCATAATAGGTAGAGTTTTAGCAATTATTCTTGTATCCACTGTACTAACACTTACAACCAAACCAATGGATTTATCATCTGCATTAGAATGGTATATGAAACCTTTTGAAATATTTAAACTTAAACCATCAATTCTTGCTATGATGATATCAATAGCTCTAAGATTTATTCCAACATTATTTAACGAAACAAACAAAATCCTAAAAGCTCAGGCATCAAGAGGTGTAGATTTTAAAGAAGGTAAATTACATGAACGCATTGGTCAAATAATTTCCTTACTAATTCCGATGTTTGTAATTTCGTTTAAACGTGCAGTAGACTTAGCTGATGCAATGGAAGCTCGAGGATATATACCAGGAGCCAAGCGAACCCGTTTATTAAAGATGTCATTTTCATTTAGGGATTTAATTTCGCTAATTTTAATACTCTTAATACTTGGATTTGTAATTTTTTGGAGAGTAGCGTATGCGTATTAAAATGATAGTTTCATATGATGGATCATATTTTCACGGATTTCAAAGACAAACATCGCTCACGACTGTTCAGGGAAATATAGAAAATGCTTTGGAAATTATATATAAAGAGAAAATTAAAATTACATATGCAGGTAGAACAGATGCAGGGGTTCATGCTATAGAACAAGTTATCCACTATGATAGTGAACAAATAATACCACTTAAAAATTTAAAAAGGGTATTAAACAAGAATTTAACTCCTCATATATATATAAGGGAAATTTCATATGTTGATAGTAACTTTCATTCAAGATATTCAGACCATACTACTGAATATAGATACATAATCTCTACTAATGAATTCAATCCCTTCCAATCAAATTATGTATATTTTTATGATAAACCATTAAATATGGAAAAAATTAGAGAATCAATTACTTATATTATTGGAACTCATGATTTTAAGGCTTTATCAAAAGGTAATGAAAAAGAAAATACAATTAGAACTATATATTCTTTTGAAGTAAATGAGAAAAATAATGAGTACGAGTTTATTATAAAAGGAAATGGATTCTTACATAATATGGTAAGAATAATTATGGCATTGCTAATTAAAGTAAATGAAGGAAAAATTAAGCCAAAGGAAATAAAAGACATTCTTAGTTCAAAGGATAGAAAAAGAGTTCCTTGGTGTGCACCAAGTAATGGTCTATATCTTTATTCAATAAAGTATAATTAGATTTAAAAGAGGTAATTTCTAATTACCTCTTTATTATTTTATATTTACGTTTATTTAATAAAGTACTTTCTAACATTTCAATATCTTCCTTATTGTTTTCAGCTCTAGTAAATCTTAATCCATTAATGCTTAATGGGCTAATGTCTTCTGCAAATTCTTCACGTGTTTGTGATGACCTTTTTATGTCGTTTAATTTAATGTTAGTAATAGTTTTTTTCATTTCATTCACCTCACTAATATTTTGTACAATTATAATATATATATACTTTTTATTTACCACATTACTTTATCTAAAATATAAAATATGGTATAATAAGAAATAGAGGTATATTTTTATGAGAGGTTTATTTATTTCATTTGAAGGAAACGATGGTTCTGGAAAGTCAAGTGCAATTCAGGCAGTTTATAATAAATTACTAAGTCTTGGTTATGATGTAGTTTTAACAAGGGAACCTGGCGGAAGCAAGATTGCTGAAAAGATTAGAGATATTATTTTGGATACAGATAACACTGGTATGGATCCAATGACCGAAGCATTACTATATGCTGCAAGTAGAAGGGAACATATAATTAAAACTATTTTGCCAGCTTTTGCAGCAGGGAAAGTAGTTTTATGTGATAGATTCCTAGATAGTTCATTAGCATATCAAGGAAATGCAAGAAAATTGGGAATGAACAAAGTGAATGAACTAAATCAATTCGCAACAAATGGCCTTTTACCTGACTTAACTTTATTTGTATGTGTACATGCGGAAGTTGGATTGGCACGTATTAAAAGAAATTTACGCGATATGGACCGACTTGAACTTGAAACAATTGAATTTCATCGAAATGTTTATGAAGGCTATGAAGAATTGCTAAAGCTATATCCTAATAGAATAAGAAAAATTGATGGAGAACAATCGATGGAAGATGTTGCAAATTCATCAATTGAAACTGTTCTAACATTTATAAAGGAGAAAAAGCAAAGTGAAAATTAAAGATATGATAGATAATCAGCCTGAAGTTTTAAAACTTCTAAAAAAAGGCTTTGACTCCAATCTTTTAAGCCATGCTTACCTTTTTGCTGGTGAAGAAGGAAGTGGAATGTATGAAATGGCTATATATATGTCAATGATGCTTTTATGTGAAAGTGATAGTAAGCCATGTTTTAAATGCCATAATTGTATTAGAATTTCTAAAAACAATCATTTAAATGTTAATATAATTGAACCAATTAATGATTTAATAAGAAGAGAACAAATTGATTCATTTATTCATGAATTAACAATGACAAGTTTAGAGGCAGGACCACAAATTGGAATTATCAAAGATGCAGATAAAATGAATACATCTGCCGAAAACGCACTATTAAAAGTTTTGGAAGAACCAGCTCCAAATCATTATATATTTTTAATTACAACAAACCCAGATAGATTATTAGATACCATCATCTCAAGAACACAAGAAATTAGGTTTAAACCACTTCCAAGAAAATTTATCATTGATTCATTAAGAGATAGTGGTATAGAACTTGATATGACATATATATTATCCTACCTAACTAATGATTTAGATAGTGCAATGTCATTAATTAAAGAAGGAAAAATATATGATATTCTTAATATCGCAAAAGAACTATCAAAACAATTAGCAACCGGAAAAGATCCATATGTGTATTTCTATAAAAATGGTGATATGCTAAAAAAAGAACAAGATAAGAAATATCATAGAATATTCTTAGACATGCTACAATTGATAAACAAGGAAATAATAAATGTGTACAATGGAAATAGTAAAGGATATTTTAGCGAAGTAACTCACCTTTATGAGAAAGAAACTATTTGCTTAGATAAAATTCTTAAGATGATGGAAGTTATAAATAATTATCAAGAGAGATTAAATTATTATATTAATATGAATTTATTTTATTCTAGTTTGTTGGTAGAATTAACTAGATGAAAGGAGGAAATATGGTAAAGATAGTTGGAATACAATTTAAAGGCGCAGGAAAAGTTTATTATTTTAATCCTTTAAATATTGAATTCGAAATAGGCGAATATGCTATAGTTGAAACAGTTCGTGGAGTTGAACTTGGAAAAGTAATAATAGCAAATAGAGATGTTGAAGATGAACAAATTGAATATGAACTTAAACCTGTAGTAAGAAAAGCTAATGAAAATGATCTTGCACAAGAACAAAAAAACGAAGAGTTAGCAAAGAAAAGTTTTGAAGTATTCAAAAAATATGTCAAAGTATGTAACCTTGATATGAAGCCATTGTATGCTGAATATACTATTGATCAAACAAAAATTATTTTTTACTATACTGCAGAAGATCGCGTTGATTTTAGAGAATTGTTAAAACATCTAACACCAGAATTTAAGATTAGAGTTGAACTTAGACAAATAGGCCCAAGGGAAGCCGCAAGAGCACTTGGTGGCTTAGGTGTATGTGGAAGAGAACTTTGTTGTAAAACACATCTACAAAATTTTGATTTTGTTACAATGAAAATGGCAAAAGAACAAGGTATGAGTTTAAACAATAATAAAATTAGTGGTGCTTGTGGAAAATTAATGTGTTGTATTGCCTATGAAGTTGAACTATACAAAGAGATGAAGAAAGAATTCCCAGCAGTTGGTTCATCTGTTAAAACGAATACTTGTGAATGCTGTAAAGTGGTTGGTGTAGACTTTTTTAAAAAATTGGTAAAAACAGAAGAAACACCTGGTGGTATGCCTGTTGTTCATAAATTAGAGGAAATTGATGGCTTTTCAATTGCAAAATCTGTTGAAGAACCAGAGTTAATAGTTACTGCTGAAGAAGTGGATGATAATATTGAAATGGTTGTTGAAGAAAAAGTCGAAGAACCTGAAGAATTAACAACAGAAGAAAAGCAAAAGAAGGCAAGATATAATAGATATAAGAAGAAGTTTAAAAAAGATGGAAAGAAACAAAAAAGAAAAAATAGTTAATGTGTTAGGCTATGATGGATTAAAGATAGTGCAAAGAGATGATGTATTGAATTTTTCACTTGATTCTACTTTGCTTGCTGATTTTGTTACCATTAATGCTAGTGATAAGAAAATTATAGATTTGGGATGTGGAAATGGTTATATCCCAATCTTTTTAACATTAAAAACAAAAGCAAATATTGTTGGAGTTGAAATTCAACAAGAAGTATATGAGTTAGCAAAAAAAAGTATATCTTTAAACAATTTAGAAGAACAAATAAAAGTTTTGAATATGGATATAAATGACTTGCCTTCGTGTTATAATCCATCAACTTTTGATGTGGTAGTTTCTAATCCACCATATTTTCAATATACACCGGAAAGTATAATTAAAAAAAGTATATATCAAACAATAGCTAGACATGAAGTCAAAATTAACTTAAAGGAAATTATTAAAACTGCCAATTATCTTTTAAAAGATGGAGGAACCTTTAGCATGGTTCATCGAAGTGAAAGATTTTTAGAGATAATTAATTTATTAAATGAATATCATTTTGAACCTAAAAGAATAAAATTTGTATATGCAAAAAAATCAAGTGAAGAAAGTGTAGCCATCTTAATTGAGTCAAAGAAAAATGGTAAACCTGGTGGACTAAAGATTCTTAACCCAATATATGTTACTGATGATAATAATGAATATACAGAAGAAATACTAAAAATATTTAATTTTAAAAAGGAATAAATATGCTAAAAAGACAAAAAACTTATGAAGACAATATGAGTGCTAAACTATATTTAGTTGGTACACCAATTGGAAATTTTCAAGATATGACATATCGAGCAGTTGATACGTTAAAATATGTTGATGAAATATATTGTGAAGATACCAGAATAACAGGATTGTTATTAAAACATTTCGAAATACCAACAAAAATGCATAGTTATCATATATATAATGAAAAAGAGTTAAGTTCATCAATTATTGAAAAAATTAAAAGTGGAAAAAACATTGCTGTTGTAAGCGATGCAGGAATGCCATCAATTAGTGATCCTGGATATTTAATAGCTACAATAGCAATTCAAAATGATATAGATGTATGTATTATACCAGGAGTTTCAGCCGGTATTACAGCATTAGTTGGTTCTGGAATTCCATCAAATAAATTTACTTTTGTTGGTTTTTTAAACAGCAAAGATAATAAACGCAAGGAAGAACTAGAACAACTGAAATTTAAGGAAGAAACATTAATATTGTATGAAGCACCTCATCGCATAAAGGAAACTTTAGAAATGCTTAATGATATCATGCCAAATAGAGAAATTGTTTTAGCAAGAGAACTAACAAAAAAATATGAGGAATACCTAAGAGGAACATCAAAAGAAATATTAGAAGTCGTAGAAGAACTAAAAGGTGAAATGGTAATAATAATATCTGGGTGTCAAAACGAGGAAAAAGTCGCTAAGCTAATAAGCTTGTCAATTAAAGAACATTACCGCTTTTATATAGAAAATGGGTATGAAAATAAGGAAGCAATGAAGCTAGTTGCTAAAGATAGAGGCATTTCTAAAAGTGAAGTATATCAAGAAATCATGAAAAAATAAATGAGCACTATAGGAAACTATAGTGCTTTCTAATTGCCAATTTATGCTATATATAATAAATGCTATTGAAAAAAATAATCAAATATAGTAAAATACGTTCATATAATCAAATAGTCTATATTAAAGAGGTACAAAATGAACAATACTTTAAATGAAGAACTTAATAAGAGTATTGAAGGTACAAATAAAAACAAATCAAAAATACTTAAGATTGTATTTGAAAGAATAATTCCTTATATTTTGATAGCGGTGTTTGCGGTTAGATTGTTTTGCTATCAGTCAATTATCCCTGCATCACCTGATAAGTATGTTGGATTAGCTAATAGTCCAATATCTAATAAGTTTTTAACTGTCCTAACTCTTCTGGCTGTATGGTTTGAGTATACAGCAATATTTATTGTCTTACTTCGCCCTTTTTTTGGATTTAAGACTTTAAGAAATTTAACTAGATTTATTCCAATTCCTATATTTTTATACAACTGTATTTTGTTTAAGTATGTTTTAACTCTATTACAAGGAAACTCAGATTTCAGCATACTTTTTGTTGTATTAATTATAGAAATTGTACTTGGAATAATTATATCACTATATTATAACATTAAGGATAGGAAAGATAAAATTAAGAATAAAGAAATTCTTATAATGTTGGGCATTTTCCTTTTAATGCTTATCGCGTCAATGCCTTCATTTGTTCCACAAGTTTTATTTGGACGTGGAACTGGTAATATCCTTGTTATGCAACCAAAGAAAATATCTTTTTCTCATCGCTTAATGTTATACATAGGTGTTATAGTTCCATTTGTTCTATATTTTACATTAAGAAATAGATCTGAAGAAGTAATTAAATTTTCACTAATATATATATCCATTGCTACAATGGTAGGCTTTTTGGTAAATTATGATTACACAAATTTCTCGGAACCATGGACTTGGCCATTCCATTTGTGTAATACCGCAATGTTTATAATACCATTATGCTTAATTTTTAAAATGAAAAGATTGTTTTACTTTACTTATTATATAAATGTTTTAGGCGCAATTCTTGCAATGTTAATGCCAAATTACGCTGATGAAACAAATATATTAAGTATGAGAATTTTTAACTTTTGGTATAATCACTGGATTGCTTCTTTTATGCCACTATTGATAGTCGCATTAAAAGTATTTGAACGTCCAAAACTAAAACAATTTATTTATTCAATGGTAGGCTTTTTAGGATATTTCGTTTTAGTATTATTCCTAAATGTTTACTTTACTGCCAAAGGACACAGCGTTGATTATTTCTTTATCAATAGTGATTATGTTGGTGATAAATTAGGAACTTGGGGAACAAAATTGTTCTTACTAAGTGTTGATGTAAAAGTTGGTGATTTAACACTCACTTTCCATCCACTATATCAAACTTTATTTTTCTTAGTATACGTAGGATTAGGTCTTGCAGTATGGTTTGTATATAATGAATTCTTTATCATTGCTGATAATCACTATGAATTGCATATGAAACTTAAAAAAATTAAACTTGATACAATTGCAATGAGAAATACAATAAGTCCTGAAAGAGAGGAAAACCTTATGATAGATATATATTATATACCTGCACATCTCCAATTGTTGCACTTTTCAAAAAAATATTCAACTAGCAAAGTATATGCAGTAAATGATGCAAACTTTGAAGTTCATGCAGGAGAAATATTTGGTTTCTTAGGACCAAATGGTGCCGGAAAATCTACAATAATTAAAAGCATTGTTGGAATTCAACCAATTACTGATGGGGATATCGAAGTATGCGGTTTTAATGTAGCAAAACAACCCGTTGAAGCTAAAGCATGTATAGGCTATGTTCCAGATCATTATGCTTTATATGAGAAATTAACAGGTAGGGAATATGTAAATTATATAGCTGATATATATGAAGTACCGCTAGAAGAACGTAACCAAAGAATAGAAAAATACATTCAAATATTTGAATTACAAAATTCAATAGATAATCAGATTAAAACATACTCGCATGGTATGAAACAAAAAATTACAATTATGTCTGCTCTTGTACATAATCCAAAAGTATGGATTTTGGATGAACCATTAACAGGACTTGATCCAACAAGTATTTATCAAGTAAAAGAATGTATGAAGCAGCATGCCGCAGAAGGAAATATAGTTTTCTTTAGCTCTCACTTGATTGACATCGTTGAAAAATTATGTTCTAGAATTGCCATAATCAAACATGGTCAAATACAATGTGTAAAGACTTTACAAGAAATAGAAGATTCCGGAGTTAATCTTGAAGAATTTTACTTACAAATTATTAAAGAAAACGAGGAAAACTACTAATGAAAGAACTTAAAACTTTAATTGCATTGCAGTTAAGGGATAAAGTTGATATGAGTTGGATTAAAGATAAGAAAAAAGCTTTAAGACAGATTGTTATCTCATTAGTAAAATTTATTATTATTACAACAGTAATATATATTCTTCTTTTGATGAGTAACAGATTTGGACTGTTTTCATTTGATGAGGCTCCAATCATTGTTATTTTGGTTCTAACAATTTCATTAATCTTGTCATTAATAGGTTGTACCTTTGAACTTATGAAGAATTTGTATTTTTCTGAGGATAATAAAGTTTTGATAACCTTACCAGTTAATGCAAATAAAATATTTATTTCAAAAATTGCTGTTTATTACATATATGAAATTAAGAAGAGCTTTGAATTTCTAATACCAATTACGTTAGGATGTTCAATTCTTCTTGTAACTAAGGGATTGTGTTCAGGATTTATATTTTTATGGATGTGGGTACCTCTTATCTTTATTATTGCTTTACCAGTTTTATTTGGTGCAATACTATCGATACCTTTGATGTATTTATATAGACTAATTAAGAAAAGTTCAATTACTGAACTATGTGTTTTCTTAGTAGGCTTGGCAATTGTAATTGCTATATCCGTTACATTAATTAATTTAATTCCAGATAAAATAGATTTAATTAATAGTTGGCCTCAAATAAAACGTTCAATAAATTCGTTTCTAATTAATGTAGAATCTAAATTGAACTTAATGAGTAATCTTATATATATAATAGTTGGTCAAAAACATCATGATTTAACATACAGAATTACAGTATCTACATTCATAAAGTTTTTAATACTTGTTGCTACATGTGGAGTTTTAATATTTGTTGTATATTTTATTTCTAGACCTATATTCTTTAATATGATGTCTAAAAACTTTGAAATGAATAAATCAATTGATAAACACGGAAGTAACAAAAAAAGAAAAAAATACTTTACATTCATTAATAAAGAATTTACAATTAACTTAAGAACAATAAACATTTCAGTTAACTATTTGATGGTATATATAATTATACCAATCCTAATCTTATTATTGAATAAAATGTTTGTTGCAATGGATTCTAGTCAAATGGGGTATAGACTAAAATACACATTTAATATCTTATTAATTTGCCTTCCAATGTTGGCTTCTAATGCCCTAGTTGCTACTTATTATAGTAGAGAAGGAAGAGCAGGTTATTTAAAGAAAACAAAACCAATAGAAATTGTTTATCCGTTACTCGCAAAATTATTTTTTAATGTAATATTTTCTATTCCAACAATAGTTATATCAACATCTATTTTTGGTGAATTTAATAAAATTGGAATAGTTGCTATTATAATTTTGTCTCTAACTATCTTATTTGTTCATTTAGGACATATGCTATATAGTGCAACACTAGATATCATGAATCCACAAAATGAGCAATATGCGACAACAGGACTATCAATTGATAATCCGAACGAAAATAAATCAACAATAGTTGCTTTTATCGTATCATTCTTATTTGCTATTGTGGGATATAAATTTTTTGCTGAAGCAATGGCAAATGGTCAATTAATAATAGGATATTTAAAACTATTAGCAATTAGCATTATATACCTTACAACAAATATATATATGTTTTTAAAGCGTGTGAAAGCATATTATTATGAAATACAGGGTAATTAATTATGAAAAAATCAGTAATCTTAACTATTTTAGTGATATACATAGGTGCAATATTTATTGTTGGGTTCTTAGGTCAAAAACTTAGGATCTATAATGAAACAAAATATGTTGAACAAATTGAGTGTATATCTGATAACTTTAAAAAATATGATGTAAATGACTCACAATATCAAAAAGGCTATATAGGAAAAATTAGTGTTGCCTATCAGGAAAATTTAAAGATATATGTAAAATGTCGAGTACTTCCTGCTGATGCAACATATAAAGATTTAGACTATATATGTGGAAGCAAAATTTGTACAATTGAAAAAGATAGCGATGGATATGCTATCTTGACATTTACAGATCATGGCTCTGTTGATTTAATTGTAAAATCGACAGATGGTAAAAATACACAAATTAAAATTAAAATTATTGCCACTGATACTGGTAGTATTATATAAAGAAAGGAACAAAAAGAATGAAGAAAATTAGTAATTTATTTTTAACAACACTACTTGTTTTTGTGTTCTTAGCATTAGCAGGTTGTGCAAATGTAACTTATAAAGTGACATTTGAAACAAATGGTGGATCAAAAATAGAAGATGTTATAGTTGAACAAGGTAAAACTATTTCTGCTCCAGAAACTCCAACTAAAGAAGGCTATAAATTTATTGGTTGGTTTAATGATAAAGAGTTAACAGAAAAATTTGTATTTGAAAACCCAATTACAAAAGATACAATTATATATGCGAAATGGCAATTAAAAGAAGATGTTAATCAAATATTTGTTAATGGTGTTTCTCAAAGAAGTGAATTTGTTGCATTTGATGCAAATAAGCAAGTTAAAGAGAATAAAAGAAATGAATTCTTTGGTTTAAATAATACACTATATGCAGGTATTGATAATCCATTTATAGTAATGCCAGAAGTAACATTTGTTGAAATTAATGTTGAAACTAAAGAAGTAGTAAATGATGATGTAACTCCTGAATCTTGGTCTTATGATATTACTGTATATGAAGTAACAGCAGATGAAGAAGTAAAACTAGAAGAATCTAGTGAAATGATTGATAAAATTGACAGCGTGAATTGTTCAGTTGACTTTTCTGAAAAAGCGGTTGGCAAGAAATTCTTAATTGAAGTTGTCCCACAAAAATTGACTGAAAAACAATTACAAAAAGTAGAAAATTATACAACATCTGTTTACTGTTCAGTCGTTGAAGGATATAATGTATATAACGCTTTAGATTTTGCTTATGCTGAACATCGTAATGAAGATGATGATGCAAATTCATGGAAAAAATTTAAAGAGGAAAAAGGCTTAAATCTTGATTATATTCCAAAAGCATTAATTCTTCAATCTGATATAAATATTACAGCAGATGATATGCCTGCTTCATTCTTCTGGAGTGAAGAAGAAGTAAAAGGTGCATCTGATGCAGATAGAGCATTAGGTTCTGTAAAAGACTATAAGAACTTATATCGTTTAGACCTAGGGGAAAATGATAGCTTTGCTATTCATGGTAACTACTTTACTCTTGATGTAAGTACAATTAAAGAAGTTGTAAGAGAAAGAGATAAAATTACTCCTGAAGGAGAAGTAATAAGCCATGCGTCATTTATAAGATTTGAAGGTGCTGGTTCATCAAATGTAGTTATTGAAAGTGTTAATTTAGTAGGTAATGCTCCACGTGTTGAAAATGCTATTAAGTCTGGTGGTTTGATTTTTACAAAAGTTGAAGGACCTACATTTACAGCATATAATAATATTTCAATTGGTTGGTTTATAGCATACATGCCTAATAGAACTGATGCAGAATTCAGAATGGAACAATGCAAGGCATATGATTCTTATAACTGCTTCGTATATAACTGGGGATCTCCACTAGTATACATTGATAAATGTGAAATGGTAGGAGCAGGTGGCCCTGTAATAATTCAAGACCATGTTAATCCTAAAAATGGTGGTAATCCTGGAAATACTTATATTATTGATTCTAAATTAGAATCATATGTTACAGGTTCTGAAGGTTGGTTTAAAGGTGTTCATGCTGATATGTTAGTTCCTGTAATTAAAGGATGTGATGCAGCATTTAATCCATTTGGCCGTTCTTTCTTAAAATCTAATGCAGATAAATCACTAACTTATTTAAATTTAATATGTGTAAATAAATCAGGTGATGCTGAATCACTTCAACCACAAATAATTGAAGGAGAAGTAAAAATTGATTCTTTACCAAGTTTTGACTTTGGTAAAACTAACCCATATGTAAAAGCATTAATAGATGCAACATATGGCACTGAATCAGCTTCTTTCCAAACATCTGCAAATGGTTGTGCTTATATTACAACATCTGGATTATTTGGTCCTGATCAAAAACAAATTATTGATCCAACAGCAGCAATATATCAAGGCGACTATCTTGCAATGTATTATAATGGAACAATGATTTTATTTGGATTTAACAAATATAATCCAACAACAGGAAGTTACGAAATATATACTCCTGCAAATTAGTGAAAAAAGGTTGTCATTCGGCAACCTTTTTCTTTATGTATTCATAATCTGAATATGTATATATTACACCATCAATATCAAAATAATTTTCTCGCCCCTTACCAGTAATTATTATACTATCTCCAGTTTTCGCAATTTTAAATGCTTCATCAATTGCTTTTTTTCTTTCGGTAATACATATATAATTTGTACTAGTTAATTCGGAGACCATTTGATTAATAATTTGATTTGGGTCTTCCTTACGTGGGTCTTCAGAGGTAAAGACTACAAAATCAGCATATTCACATGCAACTTTTCCCATGAGTGGTCGTTTACTTTTATCTTTCCCTCCAGCAGCCCCACACACAATAATAATTCTATTTTTTGTTCTTTTCTTCAAACTACAAAGAACAGCTTTTAATGCATTAGGTGTGTGAGCAAAATCAATATATATATTATAAGGATAAGGTGATAGAATTTGTTCCAATCTTCCAGGAACAATAGGAAGATTTTTTAAAAGTTCATATAAAGTTTCTATTTTAATTCCTGATAACAAACTTATAATAATTCCAGGCAAAACGTTATAAATATTGTATTCTTCCATTCTATTAATTTTTAAATTTCGATATATATAATTTTTAGTATATAAATCAAAAATAGTATATCCATTTTCATAACTAATATTTTTAACTTGGTAATCTGATGGAGTATAAATGCTAAAGAAGATAACATTATCTAAATTTTCGAAGTATATAGAATATGGATCATCTTTATTAATAATTTTAAGATTCTTTGTTTTTAGTTGTTTAAATAATTTAAACTTAGTTTTAAAATATTCTTCCATTGTTAAATGTGTATCTAAATGTTCATGTGATAAATTAGTGAAGACAGCTATATCAAATAAAATATCAGTAATTCTATTATTACTAATTCCCTGAGATGAAATTTCCATTGTTAAATAATTCAAACTTAGGTCAGAACCTTTTCTAATTAAACGATAATTTTCTGAAAGAATGGGAGTTGTAAATAAAGAATCTTCATAATAATTACCTAAATAAATGCCATTAGTACCAATATAACCAGATTCATATTTTGAACTTAATAGATAATTTATAATTGTAGATGTGGTAGTTTTCCCATCTGTTCCAGTAATTCCAATTAGGCATAGATCATTAAATGGACAACCATAAAATTTTTTTAAACAATCGATTAAACATTGAAAGTTATTGTTGACATATATAATGCTATATGTAATGTTGCTAATGTATTTGTCTAATACAATAACCAATGCTTTTTTATTAATTGCTTCACTTATAAATTCTTCACCTGAAAAATTTTTACCTGAAAGAGGAATAAAAATATAACCTTCTTTGAGAAAACGTGAATCACTAGTTATACCTTTTATAGTTCTATAGTCATCACAAGATGGAAATAAGTCTTTTACTAACATAGTTTTATCACCATTATAATTTATTAATAAAGAAATAAAATAATTCATAAAAATATTTATTATTATAATAAATATTAACACTAATCAATTATAGGAAAAATTCATTTATTAATATATTGAAAGAATTAATAATTTATAAACTTTGAAATTCCAAATCTTAATATTACTAATCTAAAATATGCCATAATTTTAATCTTAAAAATGTGTTTTTCTTTTAAAACGAATGGTCTTGTGATATAATAAGTAAGTATGAATTTTTACATTTTGAAATTAATTAGGAGGAATTATCTATGTCAAACAAAGTTTTCCAATCTATGGATGGAAATCAAGCAGCTGCTCATTGCGCGTATGCCTTTACAGAAGTAGCTGGAATTTATCCTATTACTCCATCATCACCAATGGCAGAGTATGCGGAAGAATGGGCATCAAAGGGTAAGAAAAACCTTTTTGGTATGCCTGTAAAAATTGTTGAAATGCAATCAGAAGCAGGTGCTGCTGGTTCAGTTCATGGTTCTTTACAAGCTGGTGCATTAACTACAACATTCACAGCTAGCCAAGGACTATTATTAAAGATTCCTAATATGTATAAAATAGCCGGAGAATTACTACCTGGCGTTATTCATGTGTCTGCAAGAAGTTTAGCTGCACAAGCATTATCTATTTTTGGCGATCATCAAGATGTTATGGCTTGCCGTCAAACTGGTTTTGCTATGCTTTGTACTTCAAGCGTTCAAGAAGTAATGGATTTAGCAGGTGTTGCTCATCTTGCTGCTATTAAAACTAGTGTTCCATTTATGCATTTCTTTGATGGTTTTAGAACAAGTCATGAAATTCAAAAAATTGAAGTAATGGATTATGAAGTTTTCGAAAAATTATTAGATCGTGATGCAGTTCAAGCTTTCCGTAATCGTGCATTAAATTTTGAACACCCTGTAACAAGAGGTACTGCTCAAAATGATGACGTTTATTTTCAAACACGTGAAGCAAGTAATAAGTTTTATAATGAAGTTCCAGCAGTAGTTGCTGAATATATGAAAAAAATTAGTGAAGTAACTGGTCGTGAATATGCTCCATTTGTTTATTATGGTGCTCAAGATGCTGAAGATGTTATCGTTGCTATGGGTTCAGTTACTGAAACTACAAAACAAGTTGTAGATTATTTAAATAAACAAGGCCGTAAAGTTGGATGTGTAACAGTTCATCTATATCGTCCATTCGCAACAGAATATCTATTTGCTGTAATGCCTAAAACAGTTAAGAGAATTGCAGTTCTTGATAGAACAAAAGAACCAGGATCTCTTGGAGAACCTCTATACTTAGATATTAAATCTGCATTCTATGGAGTTGAAAATGCTCCACGTATTATTGGTGGTAGATATGGTCTTTCAAGTAAAGATACTACTCCTGCTCAAATCATTGCTGTTTATGATCATCTAGCAAAAAATGGATTTGACGGATTTACAGTTGGTATTGAAGACGATGTAACTCATTTAAGCATTCCTGTAGGTAAAGAAGTTAAACTTCTTGAAGGCACATCTGAACTTGTATTCTATGGTTTAGGTAGTGATGGTACTGTTGGTGCTAATAAGAATACAATTAAAATTATTGGTGATAACACAGAATTATATGCACAAGCTTATTTTGCATATGACTCTAAGAAGAGTGGCGGTGTAACTCGTTCTCATTTACGTTTTGGCCCTAAACCAATAACTGCTCCTTATCTTGTAAGTGTTGCAGACTTCGTAAGCTGCAGCCTTGAAGCTTATGTAGAAAAATATGATATGTTAAGCTGCTTAAAAGATGGTGGAACATTCTTACTAAATACTGTTAAATCTGCTGATGAAATAGAAGCTCATTTACCTAATAGTTTCAAAAAAGCATTAGCTGAAAAACATGCTAAATTCTATATTATTGATGCTGTTCATCTAGCACGTGAAATAGGTTTAGGTGGAAGAACTAATACAATTCTTCAATCTGCATTCTTCAAATTAAATGAACAAATCATGCCTTATGATCATGCACAAGAATTAATGAAGAAATATGCAGCTAAAACTTACGCTAAGAAAGGTGAAGCTGTTGTTCAATTAAACTATCAAGCAATTGATAAAGGTGGAGAAGGATTAGTTGAAATTACAGTTAAACCTGAATGGGCTAACCTTCCTGTTGAAACAAAAGTTGTTGATGAAAATCGTCCTCATTTTGTAAAAACAATTGCTGATGAAGTTAACTCAATTAATGGATATAGTCTTCCTGTTTCAGCATTCAACGGATATGAAGATGGAACTATTCCTTGTGGAACTGCAGCATATGAAAAACGCGGAACTGCAAACTTTGTTCCTGAATGGAATCCTGAAAATTGTATTCAATGTAATAAATGTTCATTTGCATGTCCACATGCAGTAATTCGTCCATTCCTTGCAACTGAAGAAGAAATGGCTGCTGCTCCAGCTGGTGTAAAAACAATCAATGCAAATGGTAAAGATTTTGCAGGATTACAATATAGTATTCAAATTTCAACTCTTGATTGTACTGGATGTGAAGTATGTGTTAATACTTGTCCTGGTAAGAAGGGTGAAAAAGCTCTTAAGATGGTTCCTATCGACACTGCAATCGAAGATGGTCAAGCTAAACTTGCATCTTACTTCTTCAATGAAGTAACTTATAAAGATTACCTAATTGATAAGATGTCAAATCCTAAGAACTCTCAATTTGCACAACCTTTATTTGAATTCTCTGGTGCATGTGGTGGTTGTGGTGAAACTCCTTATGTTAAATTAACAACACAATTATTTGGTGATCATATGGTAATCGCTAATGCTACTGGATGTTCATCAATTTATGGTGGTAGTTTCCCTGCTTCTCCTTATACTAAAAATAAAGAAGGTAATGGACCTGCATGGGCTAACTCATTATTTGAAGATAATGCAGAATTTGGTTTCGGTATGTTAGCTGCATCAAAAGCACTACGTGATCAAATAGCTACAATTATGGAAGAAGCTCTTGAAGAAGGATGCTGTGATGAAAAAGTAGCAGAATTATTCAAAAAATGGTTAGAAAATCGTGAAGACTATAAAGTAACTAGAGAAGTTAAAAATGAATTAGTTCCACTTCTTGAAAAATGTGAAGGAGAAAGAGCTCAAAGAATCCTTAACTTAAAAGATCATCTTGTTAAACGTTCACAATGGATCTTCGGTGGTGACGGATGGGCATACGATATTGGCTATGGTGGTCTTGACCATGTTATCGCAAACCAAGAAGATATTAATATTTTAGTATTAGATACAGAAGTATACTCAAATACTGGTGGTCAATCTTCTAAATCAAGTCCTACAGCTTCTATTGCTAAATTTACAGCTGCTGGAAAACACGGTAAGAAGAAAGACTTAGCTGCTATAGCTATGAGTTATGGACATGTATATGTAGCATATGTATCTCATGGTGCTGACCAAGCTCAATTATTAAAGGCTATGCGTGAAGCAGAAGCTTATCATGGACCATCAATTATTATTGCTTATTCACCATGTATTAATCACGGTGTTAAAGCTGGTATGGGTAAATCTCAAGAAGAAGCTAAACTTGCTGTTGAATGTGGTTATTGGACATTATTAAGATTTGATCCAAGACTTGCACAAGAAGGCAAGAACCCACTTGTAATTGACTCAAAAGCTCCAAACTGGGATTTATATGATTCATATCTAATGGGTGAGACTCGTTATGCTCAATTAAGTAAAACAAATCCTACTGAAGCTGCATCTCTACTTGCATTAAATAAAGCAGAAGCTCAACGTCGTTATAAGATGTATCAAAGATATGCTGCAATGGATTATTCACTTGATGAATAAAAAATAAATAGGCCTAGAATTCTAGGCCTTTTTTGGATGTATTCTAATACAATTTTAATGCATTTTAATAGTTTTCACATTGACTAAAAACATAATTAGTTGTATAATGTTTGTATAAAAAATATAGGAGGTATACATATGAAAAAGACATTTAGATTATCTGCATTAGTTTTAACACTTTTATTTGCATTTACTCTTGTTGCTTGTGCTCCAAAAGATGCATCAGCTGCTAAGAAGAAAATGGAAAAGAAAGATTATACAGTAATAGTTGTTACTGATAGTAAAGAAGCTGAAGAAGGCGTTGTTGCGATAATATCTGGAACTAAAGGCGCATTGTTAGGCGAAAAAGAAGCGTTTGTAGCTGTTCAATATGATTCAACAAAAAATGCAAAAGCAGCTTATGAAAAAGCATTAGGCGAAGACCACAAAGAAAATGAATCTGTTCAACGCGTTGGTAAATGGGTAATTGTTGGTACTAGCCAAGCTATTAAAGATTTTAAATAAAAACACCAATTGGTGTTTTTTTTATTATTTTTTGTGTCTTATCTTATGAAAGGATGAAGTAAGATACAATGAACGAAAATATAGAAGAAAGATTAAAGAAAATACAAGAACTTTTAGATAATGGAACTATAACAGAACAAGAATTCTTGCAGCTTAAAACTCAAATTATTAGTTCTAGATTAACAAGCAACACAAGTCAAGGAAGTAATGGAACAAATCAATCTAGTTATTTTTATAGGAAAAGCACAAAAAAAGTAAATTATGAAGTAAATAAAAAAAATAAAACAATTGTTATATTAGAAACATTGTTTCAATTCTTTATAACGTTTATTACAATATTTGTTCCATCATTTATTATAGTTGGCATAAGCGGATATACTCCAACCGAAAGTACATATTCTCTACTTAGTTGTGTGATTGGAGAATTATCAGAAATAGATAAAAATTGGGGTATCGTTATTTTAGTCGTTATCATTATATCAATGATTGGAATTTTAAGTATGGGTTCAAAAGCTTACAAAGCTGTTGAATCAAATAATATTGATGAGGCAATAAAAAAACTATATGCAATGAATGGTAGTACTATTTTAGCTGCTTTATGTTTAGATATTTGGTCACTTTTAGAGGCACAAGCTTATGGAGGAGTTCAAGCCTTTTGGCCTTACTCATTATTAATTACCGGTATCGGTGGATTAGGATTAAGTATTTATCTTAAAAAATCTAATTATTAACACAAAAATAAAGAAAGAACTATTTTTATAGTTCTTTTTCTTTACAAAAAAAATAAAAAATTGTATAATAATATTATGATGGGGGGAAATTGATTTTTCATGAAATTAGCAAATAAATTTAAAAGATTTACTTTAGTTAGTATTATTTTGTTTTGTTGCCTCGCTTTAAGTGGTTGTAAGAATTATGAAAATTTTGCAAATGAAATTAATGCAGCATATGATCAAGGAACCCCATATACATATAATCAAGTAATGATAAAACTTGGTGATACATTTGATAAGTCGGTTCAAGAAGCTCCGGGTAAAGCAACAGGTAGTTGCTGTTGGTATGCCGGGTATGGATCATCTGATTCTGCAAGAACTAGATTTATGAGAGATAATGAAAACGGCAAAAAAATTAAATCAATTATGGTTGAGTTTAAAAATGGTGATGCTGTAAGGGCAGTATATTATGTCTTTAATGAAAAATAGAATACAAAAATATGTGATGTTGATACTTCTTGGTGTAATGATATTCACATTAACAAGTTGTAACAAAGTAACAAAAAACAATTATAACAAAATAACAATAGGAATGAGCAAAAATGATGTAATATTGCTTTTAGGAAATCCAACAGCTACATATACAAATTTAGCTTCAGATGAATATTTATGGCTTGATAAAGGAAATACATTTGATGATGCAGTTGAACTTGTAAAAAAAGACAAGACTGTGATGTATATATCAATAATGTTTTCACTAGAGTTTACGGATAATAAAGGACAGATTGTCATATCTAAAGAATATGGGAACTTTAAGGAAAAATTATATGGAGGTACAAAATGAGCTATACTAATACACGTATATCAAACGATAAAAGAAAAAATAAACCAAATATTGTTTTTCCAATAATCAATACAATGATATCTTTTTTTCTTCTTGTATTTGTAATAATTTTATTTTGCACAAGTAAAGGGCAATTCCCAGTTAGTTTATTTATATTTTGTATCATAGTATTGCTCTTATATCCAGTGGCCGCATGGCTCAATAGCTATGTGCTCAAAAAAATGAATTTAAGAAGAATTGATAATTACGAAAAAGAAACAGAAATGTTAGTAAGATATGTTCGTAGATATGATTCTTACAAGGCATATATATATCCTAACGAAGTAAAATTAACATTTAAGATTGATAAAACAGATAATATTAATACGGAAGTCCCAAAATTTTTTGTTGATAGTTGTAACTTTGGTACTCCTCAAAATAGTTGCATTCTTATGACTTTAGGTGTAAGTTTTGCAGGAATTGAAATTGATAGAGCAACAAAAGAAATGAAAAGAGTTGCTGGGGTTATGCCACGCTCAATTTGGTATAACAAAAAATTAAAAACACCGATAGCTACTCCAGCTAAAGTTTATGTTGACTTTAATGGATTTGAGCTAAAGGAAAAAATGGTTATCCACGCTCTCAAAAGAGCTGATTCATATTACGATAATAAAACAGGTTGGCTAGTAGTAGGGGAAAGAAAAACAACTATTATTGACGATGCCTATGAAATTAGTAAAGATGTAATCATCGTACTAAGGGATCAAGAACTTATGTCAGTATGGATAAAGATTCAACCAGGATTAATGGTAAAATAAATAATAATTAAAGGAGAAATTTAAAATGGAAACTTATGGAATCGAAAAACTTGGTATTCTTGCTCCTAAAGCAGTATACCGAAATTTAACACCTGCTCAATTAACTGAAGCAGCACTACGTCGTGGCGAAGGAACATTATCATCTACAGGTGCATTAGTTGTAACAACTGGTAAATACACAGGACGTTCTCCTCAAGATAAATTTATCGTTGACACTGCTGGTGTGCATGATGAAATTGCATGGGGAAAAGTAAATAGACCAATTTCAAGAGAAAAATTTAATGCAATATTCGGAAAAGTTGCAGCCTATATGCAAGGAAGAGAAGCATTTATCTTTGATGGTTATGCTGGAGCTGACAAAAAATACACTAAAAAATTTAGAATTATTAATGAATTAGCTAGTCAAAATATGTTTATTCATCAATTATTAATTCGTCCAACTGCAGAAGAATTAGAAACATATGGAGAACCTGATTATACAATGCTAGTTGCTCCTGGATTTAAATGTGATCCAGAAGTTGATGGTGTACATAGTGAAGCAGCAATTATGATTGACTATGAAGCACATCTAATTGTTATCTGTGGTTCAAAATATGCAGGTGAAATTAAGAAGAGTGTATTCTCAACTATGAACTATGTTATGACAAAATTAAATGTTCTACCAATGCACTGTTCAGCAAATATGGATCCTGAAACAGGAGAAACTGCTGTATTCTTTGGTTTATCTGGAACTGGTAAAACAACATTATCAGCTGATCCAAATCGTAAATTAATTGGTGATGATGAACATGGATGGAGCCCTGATGGAGTATTTAATTTTGAAGGTGGATGCTATGCAAAATGTATAAATCTATCTAAAGAACATGAACCAGAAATTTATGGTGCAATTAAATTTGGTTCATTAGTTGAAAATGTAATAATGGATCCTAATACTCGTGAATTTGATTTTAATGATGGTTCATTAACTGAAAATACACGTGTTGGTTATCCAATTAATTATATTGACAATGCTCAAATTCCTGGATGTGGAGGCATTCCAAAAGTTGTAATTTTCTTAACAGCTGATGCATTTGGTGTACTTCCTCCAATAAGCCGTTTAAGTAAAAATGCTGCAATGTATCACTTTGTAACAGGATTTACATCTAAACTTGCTGGTACAGAACGTGGTGTAACTGAACCACAACCTACATTCTCTACATTATTTGGTGAACCATTTATGCCAATGGATCCATCTGTTTATGCTAAGATGTTAGGTGATAAACTTGAAAAATATGGAACAAAAGTATATCTAGTTAATACTGGATGGGCTGGCGGAAGTGCAGCACAAGGAGCTAAACGTATGAAATTAGCTTATACTCGTGCAATGGTAACTGCTGCATTAAATGGCTCATTTGATAATGTTGAATTTAAACATCATCCAGTATTTAATGTTGATTATCCAGTTAGCTGCCCTAACGTTCCAGCAGAAAAACTTGATGCACGTGGAATGTGGGAAGATAAGGGTGCTTATGATGAACAAGCTAATAAATTAGCTCAAATGTTTGTAGAAAATTTCACTAAGAAATATCCAAACATGCCAAAAGAAGTTGTTGAAGCTGGACCTAAGCCTTTAAAATAATCAAATTAAAAGAAACTCCACTTTAGGGGTTTCTTTTTTTATAAAATCATTATTAATTATTTATTTGCATTTTTTCTAAAAATTTGGTATAATAAGATAGCTATACAAGATAGTAAAAAATAAAATAATCAAATAATAAATAGTAAATAGTAAAGTTATTTATAGGGAGATATAATTATGTCGAAATTAGAAATAAAAAATCTACATGTAAGTGTTGAAGGTAAAGAAATTTTAAAAGGAGTAAATTTAACACTTCAAACAGGAGAATTCCATGTTATAATGGGCCCTAATGGAACAGGTAAATCTACGCTTGCATCTACAATTATGGGCCATTATAAATACCAAGTAACAGAAGGTGAAATACTATTAGATGGTGAAGATGTACTTAAAATGACTGTCGATGAAAGAAGCAGAAAAGGTTTATTTTTAGCAATGCAATATCCTAGTGAAATTGCTGGTGTAACAAATGCTGATTTTATAAAAAGTGCAATGCAATCACGTTTAGCTGAAGGGGAACGTATTTCATTATTTAAATTTATTAAATCACTTGATAAAGCAGTTCAAGAATTAAAAATGAGAGATGATTTACCACATCGTTATGTAAATGAAGGCTTTTCAGGTGGTGAAAAGAAAAGAAATGAAATTCTTCAAATGAAAATGTTAAAGCCTAAATTTGCGATTCTTGATGAAATAGATTCAGGTCTAGATGTTGATGCTTTAAAGATTGTTGGTGAGAATGTAAATATGATGAAATCACCTGACTTTGGTGCATTGATTATAACGCACTATGAAAGACTTTTAGATTATTTAGGTGTTGATAAGGTTCACGTATTAATTAATGGTAAAATTGTAGCTGATGGTGGACTAGAATTAATAGAAAAAATTGATCAACAAGGATATGATTGGATTAAAGAGGAATTAGGTATAGAAGATGAAACACGTGTTAATCCAAGTATTTTAGGATCATGTGCAGTAAAAAAAGTAACAGGAGACAACAATGAGTAGTAATGTTACTGTATTAAACAATCCAATCAAAGAAATAACATATAATATTGAAAATGACGAAGAATTAATAAAATATGAAATTGCTAATCCAATTACCAATATTAACATCACTTTAAAAGAAAATACTAAATGTTCTATGATTATATTTGAAAATGAGGATTTAAAAGCAAGTGTAAATGTTAATGTAGAACTAAAAGAGAATTCTAACTTTAAGTTATATAATGTAATTACAACATCAAATAATGTTGAAATTAATATTATGTGTTATATGAATGAAATAAATAGTTCCTTTGAATCATTAAATGTAGTTCTTGCATCTGATGAATCAAACTATCATAGTTACATAGACGTTAAACATAATGCAAAAAATACAAATAGTAATGTAGAGGTTTATGCTATCGCAAAAGATAACGCAAAAATTACTCTTGACAATAATGCAACGATAAAAAAGGGATGCTCAAAGACTATTGCACATCAAAAGGCAAAGGGATTAACTTTAAATAAAAACTCTGTTATTAAAGCCCTACCTAATTTATTTATTGATGAATATGATGTTATAGCAAATCATGCGGCTTCTATTGGATCATTAAATCCTGAAGACTTATTTTATTTAATGAGTAGAGGTCTTACTAAAGAAGAAGCTTCAAAAATTATAATAATGGGATTTATTACTCCATTAATAGAATGTGTGAATGATGAAGAAATTAAAAAAATGATACTTAATAATTTTATGGAGAAAAGTAATCTAAAGTAAAGGGGGATAAAATGAACAATATTAAATCTGATTTTCCGGTATTGGTAAACAATCCTAATTTAGTATACTTAGATACATGTGCTACATCTCTAAAACCATATAGTGTTATTAATAAACTAGTTGAATATTATGAAAAATATGGCGTTAATGTTAACCGAGGCGTTTATACTTTAAGTTATCATGCTACAGTTGAATATGAACAAACAAGAGAAATAGTAGCTAAATTTTTAAATGCAAAAACAGAAGAAATAGTATATACAAAAGGTGCAAGTAATTCGCTAAATTTAGTTGCATCTAGTTATGGAATGGACAATATTGAAGAAGGTGATGAAATAATTACTTCAGAGTTAGAACATCACAGTAATGTTATTCCCTGGCAAAATGTTGCAAAAAAGAAAAAGGCTGTACTAAAATTCATTGAACTTGATTCAACGGGAAGAATTACAGTAGAAGCCTTTAAAAAAGTTTTAACAAATAAAACAAAAGTAGTCGCAATAACATACGTTTCAAATGTAATGGGATATATAACTCCGATAAAGGAAATTATTAAACTTGCTCATAGTGTTGGAGCTATTGTTGTTGTAGATGCTGCTCAAGCAGTTCCTCATATGCCAATAGATGTAAAAGAACTGGATGCCGATTTTCTTGCTTTTTCTGCTCATAAAATGTTAGGACCAACAGGGTTTGGTATTTTATATGGAAAATATGATTTACTTCAAGCAATGAATCCAATCGAATTTGGTGGCGATATGAATGATAATGTTGACTTATAGGAATCACATTATAAAGAAGCTCCATTTAAATTT
>SAMEA104315437__coassemble_380_pt1 | contig 24095 bp, 23 predicted proteins | sample SAMEA104315437__metabat2_high_PE_004 | metagenome-assembled genome bin SAMEA104315437 (sample SAMEA104315437) | gut metagenome | biome: Monkey gut; feature: monkey-associated habitat; material: faeces | place: China | collected 2013
GGACCTTTAAATTAGTTTAGGGTTCAACCAATTTGCTCTGTAAAGAAGTTTAGGGTTTTAATTCCTTTAAAGAAGTATAGGGTCAAACAAATTAATTATTATTGTACATAGTCTCCAAAGTGGACAGTGAGTTAAAATAAAATTATTCACTATTTATTTTGGAGATTTTTTATTATGGGAATGAAAATAAGTAAATAAAAGGAACAAAACTTTTAAATTTATATTTTAAATATATTGTATTTTATGTATAGTATATCCTTTCTAGTGTTCCCTTGAAGCAATTAATAAATTTTTCTTTTATAATGAAAAAAATACCAATAAAAAAGTTTAGGGTCACCCTAGACTTCTTTATTGGTATATGATGACCCTAAACTAATTTATATAATCCTTATTTTTAATATATCTTAAATATCATTATAACTTAATAGGTAAATTGACACAAGCTCTAAAAAATGATATAATTTAAGTAAATAATTAAAAGGTGAAAATATGAAGAAACTAATACTTGCGGAAAAACCTTCTGTTGCTAAAGAAATAGCAAGAGTACTAGGTTGTAATAAAAATGTAAATGGAGCTATTGTAGGTCCACAATATGTTGTAACATGGGCTTTAGGTCATCTTGTTACTCTCGCAACTCCCGAGGAAATGAATCATGAATGGCAAGAATGGAAAATTGAAACTCTTCCAATGATACCTAAAAAGTTTGAAACTAGGGTAATAAGTGGAACATCTAAACAATTTAATAATGTTAAAATATGGTTAAAATCTGATGAAATATCAGAATTAATCATTGCGACTGACGCTGGAAGAGAAGGGGAACTTGTTGCTCGTTTTATCATTAACAAAGTTGGCTTTAATAAACCAATGCAAAGATTATGGATTTCCTCAATGACAGATAAAGCCATTAAAGAAGGCTTTAATAATTTGCTTTCTGCTAGACGTTATGAACCACTTTACCATAGTGCTTTATCAAGAGCTATAGCTGATTGGTTAGTGGGACTAAATGTAACAAGAGCACTTACTTGTAAGTATAATGCTCAGTTATCTGCTGGTCGTGTTCAAACTCCAACCCTTGCGATGATTGTAGAAAGAGAAGAAGAAATAAATCATTTTATTCCAAAAGAATATTCAGTAATTACTACTAAAATAAAAGGAACAGAATTTACATTACAAAACAATAATGCTGATTATCACATATTTGATAAAGTAGAACTCCAAAAAATAATGAATGAACTACCAAAATATAGTGTAAAAGTAAAAAAGGTAACCACTAATACCAAACATGAGTTACCACCATTATTATATGATTTAACCACCCTTCAACAAGATGGTAACAGACTTTATGGACTTACTGCGAAACAAACTTTAGATATCATTCAAAAACTTTATGAACATTATAAGTATTTAACATATCCAAGAACAGATTCAAAATACTTAAGTTTAGATATGTATGACACTATAAAGGAACGTCTACTTACAATTACAGATCAAACATATAAACCTTTTGTAAATAAAGTATTATCAAAACCATTAAACAAATCAAAAAGGATCTTTGATAATACAAAAGTAAGTGATCACCATGCGATAATCCTAACTGAACAAAGAACTAATTTAATGTTGTTAGATAATAATGAAAAAAGAATCTATGATTTAGTAATGAAAAGATTACTTTCAGCTTTTATGGATGACTATATATATAATCATTTAACAATTATATTAGAGATAGGACCATATACATTTAAAGCATGTGGCAAAAAAATAATTAGCCTTGGCTGGAAAGAACTATACAAACAAGGAGAAATAGAAGATGAAAACTTAAGTATAGTTCCCGTATTCACGGAGGGAGAAACCTTTGAAAAAGTATCCTATAATCTACAAAAAGGTTTAACTAAGCCTAAAGATCGATACACAGAAGCGACTCTTCTTTATGCGATGGAACATTGTGGCAACATGGTAGAAGGCTCAATGCAAAAGGTTTTAAATAATGTATCAGGAATAGGTACTCCCGCAACCCGTGCCGACATTATCGAAAGAATCTTCAGTGCAGGATATGTAGAACTAAAAGGAAAGAGTATCTTTCCAACAGAAAAAGGAAAACAACTAATAAAAATTGTTCCTCCATCCCTAAAATCTCCATCACTTACAGCCCTTTGGGAATTAAAGTTGTCAAAGATTGAAAAAGGCTTAATGAATAAAGATGTATTTATAAAAGAAATGGAAGACAATACAAAAGCGTTAATTAACGAGGTATTAGAACAAGAATTTAAATATCGCCATGACAATGCATCCCTAAAGAAATGCCCAAACTGTGGAAAAACGTTATTAGAAGTAAATAATAAAGTAGGTAAAGCTTTAGTATGTATTGATCGTAATTGTGGATATAAAAAATATTTATCTCGTAACACTAACTTTATGTGTCCAAATTGTAAACGAAAATTAACTGAAATTGAAAGTAAAGAAAAGTTAGTATTAATATGTAGTTGTGGATATAAGGAAAGTAAAGAATCATACCTAAAAAAACTTAATGAAAATAAAGAAAAACTAAACAAAAAAGCTTTAAAAACATATATGAAAAAGCAAGAAAAAGAAATTCCTACAAATAATCCATTTGCGACATTATTCGACGAAATAAATAAATAATAAAGCAAAAAAAATTTTAAATACTTGATTTGTGTTATAATAATAATGTGAAATTTAAATTATCTACTTCCTACCTACTATTTCGTATGATATGGATTAAGTAATTAAATTATCGCGAAATAGCTATAAGGAGGATTTATCATGGATAAAACTATCGTTTGTAAAGATTGTGGTGCAGAATTTGTATTTACTGAACGTGAACAACAATTTTATGCATCTAAAAACTTCAGTGAACCAGTAAGATGCAAAGCATGTCGTGAAGCTCGTAAGGCTCAAAAAGCTGCTGAAAAAGCATCTCAAGAAGCACCAAAAGAAGAAAAGTAAAAACTTTTTAAAGTTAGGAAAACGTTGAAAGACGTTTTCTTTTTTTATTAATTTTCTTTTACTGCTACGTATTATTATGTGAAAGGAGAATTATAATGAAAAAAATAATTATAAAAAGTTTTATATTTACGATATTATGTATTTCATGTTTAATTGTAAAAGAAAGCTATGCGGCTACATCTACTGGTCATAGTGAGTTTGAAAGTATAACTATACCAAATGGAAGCTATTGTTCATTACTTGTAGATATGAGTAGTAATGAAAAAAAGAATGCTATTAATAAGGTTAAATGGAAGTTTTTTGGTTGGAGTACGTATAATACATATACAAGAGAACCAGTATTTTATGTGGGTAAAACCATCTTTTCAAGAGCTAACCGAACCAACGAAGTTATTGAGTTTGATTATAATATGAAAGTAGGAAGAACCATTACAAATAGTGTTTCTATTAGTGGAGGTTTATCAGCCAAAGTATCTGGTAAAATAAAGGCATTATCTTTAGGAGTAGACTTTAAAGCAGATGCTGACTGGGAAAAAGTCGTAAAGCAAACTGAAGAAGAAAAGACAAGTTTTAAGGTAAAAATCAAACCAAGAACTAGAGTAAGCCTTTATATAAAGGGAATGGCAGAGGTAACAAACGGAGGAAGTAAGTATTTTGTATTTGGAGTTCCTGTAAAAAAAGGAAACTTTGAATTTATTGATACACTAACGGAATTTTATGAACTATATGAAGAACGTTATTAAATCATTAAAGAAAACGTGGTATATATTTCTTTTCATAATTCCCATTGTGATACTTACCATAATGGCTTGTAAAAAGAAAATAGCTCAACCCTACTTAGTATGTGAAAAAACAAGTTACTTTGGAATAGGCGAAAAAGATATAATATTTTCTATTCCTCTTTATGTAAGCAATAAATTTAATTTTTATTTAAACAAGGATGAAATTTCATCAATTCATCTAATGGATAACTTAGAGAAAAATACATATCTTCTTAATATCAAAGAAATAACTAAACAAGAAAATGATCTAAAGTATCAAGGTGAAATTCTATCTAAATATAACTTAAAACTAGAATTTTCAAATTACATATCTACTTATTTAAAAATACCATCAGCTTCTCTTGTTATTAAATATCAAAATGATGAAAAATACCCAGTTGACATTGGCTCAATCGTCTTTTTTAATGAAAATGATAAAGATATAATAAATATAAAAAGTGCAAAAGGAATAGTTAATAATGTAATTCCAAAAGATAATATAATGTTACCAACAACAACAGGATTGTATTTAAATTTACTAAATGATACTCAGGAAGAACTTATTATAACTGATATAATTTTACTTAATGGATTTGGAGAAGTAGACAAAAATAATGTTACGTTAACCTCAAAAGAATTAATTGACAGTACTATAGATATTAATACATTTCTTAATGGTAATTATCAATTAATGTATAAAAATAATAATTCACCAAGTGAATTAAAAATTAAAGAAAATAGTGAACAAAAAATAATAATTCCCATTAGTTATTTAGAACTTCATCCAATCAATCAAGCGGGATTAATAATCATAACAAACAAAGGAATTCAGATAATTAATGTTTTCCCCATTTTTAATAGTTCTAATCTTGAACCTACATATACGGTGGTTAAACTTGATCAAAATTGAAAATTTAACTAAGAGATATCAAAATAATAAAATCTTAACAAATGTTAATTTAGAAGTTAACACTGGTGAAATTATTATAATTGTTGGTCCAAATGGTGCTGGAAAGTCAACTTTCGTAAAATGCTTGATAGACCAAACAAGCTATACAGGTAAAATCAAAATATCAAACTCCCTAACATATGTACCAGAAAAAATCCATTTGCCGCTATATATAACGGGATTTAAATTTTTAAAGACTATTTTACTAGTAAAACAAAGTTACCATGAAAAAGAAATGCAAAAACTAATTTATCGATTTAATTTAGAAAGTCACCTAAACAAGCCATTAAAGTCTCTATCATATGGAACAAAACAAAAACTCTTAATAATCCAAGCCCTGCTTGAAAATGTAGATATATATTTATTTGATGAACCAACAAATGGTTTAGATGAAAAAAGTATAGAAATATTTAAAGAAGAACTAAAAATAAAAAGAAGTGAAAACAAAACAATATTTATTATATCGCATGATAAATATAATTTTGGATCACTTAATCCTAAGTATTTAAAAATAGAAAATGAAAAAGTATTTTTTATTGATAAAATTACATATTAATTATTTATTTAATAAGATAAATACGCTTTTACTAGGAGCGTTGGCTTTAATTGTTTTAATTTTACTAGTTATATCATCTAAAGTATTTATGGATTTTTCAGCTAAATGGTTAGATAGAGTTAATTATTATAACAATTATGTTTCAGTTACAACTAATATCTTTAAGATTATTATTCCTATATTTAGTATCTTTTTATATGGTAGTAGTTTTTTATATATAAACAATGATTATAATTTAATTATCATAAAAGAAAGAAAAAATAAAGTAGTCTTTTATATAACTAAAATATTAAGTTTGACTTTTGTCAACACATTAATTATCTTCTTGATTACTTTGATGTATTTTAATTTTGGCAAACTCTCTTTTGGAGAAATGTATAGTAAGCATTTTAATTTATCATTTTGGTTTGATTTAATCTTAACATCTTTGATTTATGGAATCATAAGCATAAATATTGTTATTATAGTAAATAACCCCTTCAGCTATCTTATAGTAATGATATTTTATATTGTTTATGTTTCATTATGTGAAATGTATAATCCCAATAATTTAATGATGTTTATTATTCCAACGATCATTGAAAATCAAAAAATTAATAATTATTTTTTGATTAAACTATTTAGTATAAATCTTCATTTATTAGGAGGAATCTTCATTTTTTACTTTAAAAACCAATAAATAAAAGAGTGCTTTTCTTTACAATCTCATTCAGATGTGCTATAATATACAAGGAAATTAAATATGTAGTGAAAAGAAGAAGTCCCACTTCTCACCTGATTAACAATGTTGATGGGTAAAAGAGTCAGTACAAAATGAGGAAACTTATTAAGTATGTATTCAAAGTGGGTCTTAATACCCACTTTTTTTATAGCTTTTCGCATATATTTATTTTCACTATTTTGGAGGTGAAATTATCGGCAAGCCATTTGACAACAAAAATGAAAACATGGTTAATGACGAAATCCAAGCAGAAGTAGTTTTAGTAATATCTGAAACTGGAGAACAACTTGGAAAACTTGATTTAGCGGAAGCTTTAAGGATTGCGGATGAACGCGGATTTGATTTAGTTTGCGTTGCACCAAATGCTCCTGTTCCAGTTTGTCGCTTAATGGATTACAGTAAATTCCGTTATGAACAAATTAAGAAAGCTAAAGAAGCTAAGAAAAATCAAAAAATTGTGCAAGTAAAAGAAGTAAGACTTAGCCCAACAATTGATAGTCATGACTTTGAAACTAAACAACGTAACGCTAAAAAATTCCTAACTGATGGAGATAAAGTAAAAGTTAGTTGTCGTTTTAGAGGTCGTATGATTGAACAAGCAAACAACACTAAAGAATTATTCTTTAAGTTTGCTGCCGGCTTAGAAGAAGTTGCACAAATAGATCAACAACCTTACTTAGATGGTCGTAACATGTTCATGATGTTAAGTCCAAAAACCCAAAAAAAGAAAAACTAAAAAAGGAGATTTAAAATTATGCCAAAAATGAGAACACATTGTTCATCTAAAAAACGTTTTAAAATCACTGGAAGCGGCCAAGTTAGACGTGGTCAACCTGGAATCAGACACTTAGCTCCAGCAACAACATCAAAACAATCAAGACACTTAAGAAAGTTTGCCCTTGTCTCTACACCTGACAAACGTCATATCAGACAACAATTGGCAAATCTTAAATAGGAGGTAAACTAATATGGCACGTACAAAAGGTGGAGTAGTAGCAAGAAGAAGACGTAATCGCGTTTTAAAACAAGCTAAAGGTTTCTTTGGTTCTAAACATTGTTTATATAAAGTTGCTAACCAACAAGTAATGAAATCTTTAATGTATGCATATCGCGATCGTAAAAATAACAAACGCAATTTCCGTAAATTATGGATCGTAAGAATTAATGCTGCATCAAGAGCAAATGGACTAAGCTATAATCAATTAATGCATGGATTAAAACTTGCATCTATCGATATCAATCGTAAGATGTTAGCTGACCTAGCAGTTAATGATATGCCTATGTTTGTAAATCTATGTGAAACTGCTAAAAAAGCTTTAGCAAAATAAATTAAAGAAAAGCATATTAATGTTTGACATTAATATGCTTATTTTTTTAGTGTTTCTTTCTTAATACAAAAGCAAGAAGGGTTACAGCAGAGGTTAGAGTAATAATCATTTCTATTGATTTTTTACATCCACAGCCTTTTTTATCTTCTGTTGGTTTATCATCCGCAGCCGCATTAACTGTAATCGTAATAGAATCACTAATATTTGGATAATCTTTATCGCTAACAGTGATTGTTACTGTGCCTGCTTTGATTGTTTTAATTTTACCATTCGCATCAACTCTTGCAACTGATTCATCTGAACTCTTCCAAACTAAGTCAACACTAGCATCATTAGGAGTATGAGTTGTAGAAAGATTAAGTTCTTCATTAATCTCTAATGTTGTTTTATCAGGAGTAACAATTTTAATTTCTGTAATAGGTTTTCTTACTGTAATGGTTACGCTACAAGAAATTGAAGTATCAACTGTTGAGGTTGCTGTAATTGTTGCAGTACCATAGCCAAAGATATAAACTTTTCCATTAGCTACTTGAGCGACACTTGGATCACTTGTTTCCCATATAACATTTTTACTTGCATCTGCTGGCTCAGCACTAATAGTAAATGGATATTGTTTGTCAACTTCAAATGAATTTGGAAGTCCATTAATTTGAAGACTTGTAGGTTTAGAAGTTGCAACAACTGTAATATTAATTGTTCTTAAAACTTTTGGATTAATAGTAGATGTAGCTTTAATTTTACCACGTCCACTTGATAAAGCTGTAACTAGTCCATTTTCATCAACTGATAAAATATCAGGAGTAAGTGATTCCCAAGTAACAGAACTATCAGCTCCAACTGGCATAATATCAATTGTTAATTGTCCTGTCTCTCCTACATTAAGTTTCTTAGGTCCATTAATTGAAATTGAACTTGGAATTAAATCTTTATTTAGTAAAACCTGAACATTTTTTGATATTACTGAATCATCTTTCATTAAGAAATTAATTGTAAAATTATAATTGTTAGTACTTAAAATACCACTCATAGTGTGTTTTGAGAAAGCTTCAGCGCAAGATGGAATAGTTTGTTCCCATTTGCCATCACCAGTACAATATACTTTTTTAACTTTTCCCCAAATGTCAGCAGACCATGAGAATTCTAATGTACTATTTGCTTCGTTATATTCATAACTTACAGAATTTAAGATATCTTCATTGGAAATGTCAGATACTTCAGCATTACGTTTGGCATTTAAAGTAAATGATTGATATACAGTACCTGTTTGATCATATAAAGAAACTATCATTTTTGAACCTTGAGTTTTGATAACTTGTCCACGATAGTTACCACGCATTACAACATCTAGACCTTCAGTAGTTTGAACAGCGTAATCTTTCATACCTGCAGCAGGTCCAACTAAATAAGTAACACCTAATTCTTCGTTTTTCTCACCTTGATATGCAAGGTCTTTACGAATATAGATGTGTTCATGTCCACTGATTGCTAAGTCAACTTGGCATTCTTCCCAAGTTTCATGCCAATTATTCCATACTTCTTTCGCATCAGAAGCATAAGCACCAGCAGAAATAGCACCAGCATGAGATCCTACAACAATCCATCTTGTTGGATTATTTTCAACAACAGATTTAAACCAAGCCTTATGAGCTTCTAAATCATAACCAGATTTAGTATGAGGTAGGATATCTAACATAAAGAATAAAATATCATTATAAATAAAATAGTATGATGAATTTAAACGATCGATTGGTCCATTTTGTGGATTAAAGTAGAATTGATTATAAATTGATGCATCAACATAACTTGGATCATCATCATGATAATACTCATGGTTTCCAGGAATTGTTGCTGATTGATATCCATCAAGAGCAGTTAATCCATTGAAGAAAGCATCCCATTGAGCACTATAACCACCACGGTCAACAATATCACCAGTCATAACAACTAAGTTTAAATTCTTTTCTTTTGATTCAATAGCTTTAACTAAAGGATTAATTTTACTAAAATACTTAGTACTAGAACTTTGAGTATCTGTTAAAAATAAAATTGAACTTGCTCCTTCGTTTCCACCAGTTACAAAAGTTTTAACATCACTTTTTTCATCACCTGCAACAACTTGATAATAATAAGTAGTCTTTGGTAAAAGATTTGTTAAACTTGCACGACAAACAAATCTAGTCGCAAAGCCTGTATTTACATCACGACCTTGTTCAATACCCCAAGAGGTTGATGTAGTTTCAGCTTTAACAGCGTTTGTCATATTTTGGTTTGTGCTGTAAATAACATAAGATTTATCTACATTAGAATGATAGTTTACGCCAGCGGTTTCATAAGTTTCTCCTACACTGACAGTAAAATAATAGAAATTGTCACTTGCAGCTCTAACTACACGAGTTGCTGAAAGGACAAAAAGTGATAGTGTCAGAAAAGCTAAACATGCAGTTAACAGTTTAGTTCCAACTTTTAAAAATTTTTTAATCATATATCTTCTCCTTTAATTTTTTACACATATATTTTACCATAAAACTAAACCTAAAAAAAATAAAATGATTTAAAATATCTTTGTCAAAAAGTTTACTTTTAAATATTTGTATGGTATAATATGAAAATATATGACATAAAGGGGGATTATATGTTTAAAATATTTTTTGATACACTAGCAAGACCAAGACATATCATTGATCACGTTGATGAAAAGCCTGCCATAAAATTTATTGGTTTTCTCATCCTAACAGCGATTATCTTAGTTCTTCCTTCAATAACATTGAATCTTGGTAGTTTTCATTTCCCAGATGATGAACAAAAATTAGTTATTAATGAAATTAGAAAAGCTGATGATATTGAATATAAAATTGAAAACAATCAATTAATATATACGGGAACTAATACCGAAAGTAATCAAACACTTAAATTTGAAAACTATGCATTTTTAGTTACCCTTACATCTATTAATATTCCTACAACAACATATGTTGTATTTTCAGAATCAGGAGAAAACTACTTAAAAAACATAGATAACGAAAATGCAGTAATTGTTTTACTTACAAAAAATACGGTAAAAATAATTAGTCATTATAAACAACCAGATAAAAGTGGAATGACAACTTTAGTTGCTACTTCTTCAAAAGAAGATAGAATAATCAAAGAATTTAAATATGATACATACAATGTTAACTTTAATAAGAGTAAAGAAAACAAAACCGTATTTGAAAATAATATTTACTTTTTCTGTGATTATTTATATGATCAATTAAAAACAAAATATTTAATTCTCTCAACATCAACTTTAATTATTATGATTGTTAGAAACTTACTAATAAGTATTGCGACAACTCTTTTAATTACTGGTTTATTCTTCCGCTTTATGGGGGTTCCTTTTGGAAAAATGTTAAAGATAGTATTTTTATGCTATACACCATATGTTTTAGGAAGTGCTTTAGCAGTATGCTTTGGTGTTGATTTTCTCGCAATACTAGGGGAAGTAATTGCTTTATTTTATACATATCGTACAATGAAAACTTATTCACTATTACTATTACTTAAAAAAGGAGTTGAAACACGATGAGTTATAATCATCAACAAATTGACGCAAAATGGCAGGAATATTGGGCTAGCCATCAAACATTTAAAACTGATACATGGGATTTCACCAAACCTAAGTATTATGCCCTAGATATGTTTCCATATCCATCAGGCGTAGGTCTACATGCAGGACATCCCGAAGGTTATACCGCAACAGATGCTGTATCAAGAATGAAAAGAATGCAAGGTTACAATGTTCTTCATCCAATGGGATTTGACTCATTTGGTTTACCAGCTGAACAATATGCAATTAAAACAGGAAATCATCCCGATGGATTTACTAAAAAGAATATTGAAACATTTAAAAATCAACTCCGTATGCTTGGTTTCTCATATGATTGGGATAAAGAAATATCAACATGTGATCCTTCATTTTATAAGTGGACACAATGGATTTTTATCCGTCTTTATGAAGATGGACTAGCTAAGAAAGTTGATATGCCAGTTAACTGGTGTGAAGAACTTGGTACTGTTCTTGCTAACGATGAAGTAATCGATGGAAAGAGTGAACGTGGTGGATATCCTGTTGTAAGAAAGAACATGAAACAATGGGTAATCGATATTCCTAAATACGCAGAAAGATTACTTGACAACTTAGATAACTTAGATTGGCCGGAATCAACAAAAGAAATTCAACGTAATTGGATTGGTAAATCAGTTGGTGCTCAAGTAAACTTTAAAGTAAAAGATGCCAATGATTCATTTACAGTATTTACAACAAGATGTGATACATTGTTTGGTGCATCATATTGTGTGCTTGCTCCTGAACATAAGTTAGTTAAAAAAATAATGTCTAAAGAACAAAGTGAAGCTGTACTTAAGTATATTGATGAATGTTCTAAAAAATCTGATATGGAAAGAACCGAATTAAATAAAGAAAAAACTGGTGTCTTTATAGGTGCATATGCTGTCAATCCAGTAAATGGTAAAGCCTTACCAATATGGATATCTGATTATGTTCTTGCGACATATGGTACTGGTGCAATCATGGCGGTTCCTGCTCATGATGAAAGAGATTATGCCTTCGCAACCAAATTTGGTCTTGATATTTTACCAGTATTAGAAGGTGGAGACATCACAAAAGAAGCCTTTACAGGTGATGGATTACACATTAATTCTGGTTTTTTAAATGGTTTAAACAAAGAAGAAGCCATTAACAAAATGCTAGAATACTTAGAAGAAAATAAAATAGGTAGTAAAAAAGTTAACTATAAAATTCGTGAATGGATTTTTGCTCGTCAACGTTATTGGGGTGAACCTATTCCAATTGTTACTTTTGAAGATGGTACAACTCGTGCCTTATCAGATGATGAACTACCTTTAGTATTACCAGAACTTGATGATTATAAACCAAGTAAGAGTGGACAATCACCACTAGCCAACGCTACCTCATGGATTAATGTTGTCGTAGATGGTAAGAAGGCAACAAGAGAAACCTCAACAATGCCAGGAAGTGCAGGCTCAAGTTGGTATTTCTTACGTTACATTGATCCAAAAAATGATCAAGCCTTTGCTGATGAAAAACTTTTAAAATATTGGATGCCAGTAGATTTATATATTGGTGGTCCTGAACATGCAGTTGGTCATTTACTATATTCAAGAATGTGGAATAATTACCTATATGATAAAGGTCTTGTACCATGTCAAGAACCTTTCAAAAAGTTAGTACACCAGGGTATGATTCTTGGTTCTAATGGCATCAAAATGGGTAAAAGATTCCCTGAATATGTTGTTGATCCTAATGTTGTTGTTAAAGAATATGGTGCAGATGCTATGCGTGTCTATGAAATGTTCATGGGCCCACTTGAAGCTGATAAACCATGGGATAACAAGGGAATTGAAGGATCTCGTAAATTCCTTGACCGTATCTATCGCTTATATGTAGAAGACTCAAAAATCAAGGATGAACCAAATAAAAATCTTGAAACAATTTATCACCAAACAATCAAGAAAGTTACTGAAGATTATGAAGGCTTAAAATTTAATACAGCGATTGCTCAAATGATGATATTTATCAATGCAGTATATAAAGAAAATGTCTTCCCTAGAGAATATGCCTTAGGATTTGTTAAAATTTTAAATCCTCTTGCTCCTCACCTTGCAGAAGAATTATGGGAAAAACTAGGTCATACCAACACTATTTCTTATGAACCTTGGCCTACATATGATGAGGCTAAAACAAAAGAAAGTAAAGTAACTTTAGTCGTTCAAATAAATGGTAAAGTACGTGACAAAATTGAAATAGAAATGGGACTTGATCAAGAACATATTAAAGAACTTGCTCTTAACACTCCACGTATTAAGGAATTAATAAATAATCAACCAATTAAAAAGGTTATAGTTGTTCCTAATAAATTAGTAAGTATCGTATTATAATAAGTATGAAAGTATGGGATATGTTAAAATTTATTCATAATGATAAATTACGAATAAATAAAATAGATGTGGGATATATTACTTATTACATAATAGAACTAGACAAAGAAGAAAAATTAGTAAATAATAAGTTAATAAAAAAACTTTTTACTCTAAATATTCCTCTTTATTGGTTTAGATCATACTATGAATTTGAAACATTCTTCTTAGTATTTAATCCAAAACAAGATATAAACTTCATTTTAATTGGTTAAAAATTAAAAAAATTAATAAATAATATTTACAATTTTTTTCAAATATGATACAATATTAATAGGAGGTTTAATTATAAATCTTCAATATATGAAAAGGAGTTGTAAATTATGAAAGTAAACATTAGAGGAAATGGATTAGTAAAACTTTCTCAAACTGCACGTGAGGACATTACAGAAAAAGTAATGACATTAGACAAACTATTTAATAATAGTGAGTCACTAAATGTTAATGTTCTTTGTAAAGGTTATGAAAAGTACAATATTGTTGAAATAACTATTCCAATGAAAAACATCATTTTACGAGCTGAAAGTAAAGCAGAAACACTTTATATGGCAGTAGATGATGCTGTCGACAAGATTGAGAGACAACTCTTGCGTCATAAGAAAAAAGTTAATTCAATTATTCGTAAACGTGAAGGTATCGCAAACTACTTTAGTGATCTAGTTGAAAATTCAAATGTTGATCAAGCAGAAACTCCAAGCGTAAAAAACAAAAAAATTGAATTAAATGTTATGACAATCGATGAAGCGGTAACCCAAATGGAAATGTTGGATCATGACTTCTTTGTATTTATCAATGAGGATACCCATAAACAAACCATCGTTTACCTTCGTCGTGATGGGGGATATGGCGTTATTGAACCAAAAAATTAATAAATAATTTGATGTTTATTAACCCATATGATCTAAAGAGATTCTTCGGAATCTCTTTTTCTTGCATATTTAGATTTGATTATAACAAAATATGTTATAATAATATATATTATGGAGGTTAAGTCTATGATAAAATATATTATAATGGACCTAGGGGATACCCTCTTTAAAAATGTTGAACTTGATTTAACCAAGGGTGTAACATATATTTATAATAATTATTGTAATCATAATATAGAAAAAGATGCGGTAGTAAAAGATTTCAATTTGATATGGGAATATGCATATCAAAAAAGAGATAATGATGATTTTGAAATTAACATTCATAATTATTTTAATTATCTAAGAGATACAATCGGATTTAAGACAACCTATGATAATAATTTTTTAGAAATTGAATTTCTAACCCACTCTACTAAAACAATTTTGATGAATGACTTAGTTGAATTTTTAAGTTTATGCAAAACTAAAAATATTCATCTCGTAATTCTTAGTAATAGTACCTTCACAAAACAAGGTTTAATATATCAATTAAAAGAACACAACATTGATAGTTATTTTGAAGCTGTATTTTCTAGTGCAGATTATATCTTAAGAAAACCAAGCCCTCTATTCTTTAATCTTGCTGTAAACTACCTGAAGAAAACTTATCCAAATCTAAAACTTGAAGAAGTTAGATTTATTGGTAATGATTACCATTATGATGTTTTAGGCTCAACCAACCAAGGAATAAAGGCTATCTGGTTTAATGAACAAAATCTACCTAATCCTCATTTAGTAGAATGTACAGAAGTAAAGGGTTATAAAGAATTAATCAAAATGATGAGTGAAGAAAATGAAACCATATGAAGAATTTAAACAAAAACTAGAAAGTATAAAAGCTTCAAATCAACGATCAAAATTATTACTTCATAGTTGTTGTGGCCCATGTAGTACACATGTATTAAAAGTATTACAACCGTATTTTGATATTACAATATTTTATTATAACCCTAATATCTATCCATCTAGTGAATTTGAACTAAGGCTAGAAACTCAAAAGAAACTACTTGATGCTCTTGATTTTCATGTAGATTTATTAGTAGAAAGAGATGACTATCAAGTCTTTTTAAAGGCTGTTGATAAATATAAACATCTAAAGGAAAAAAGCCTAAGATGTTATGAGTGCTATAAATTTAGAATGATTAAATTACAAGAAGTAGCTATCAAATATAACTTTGATTATTTTACAACAACCTTATCTGTAAGTCCTCATAAAAATAGTACTTGGATTAATGAGATAGGGTACTCACTAGATACTCCTGATTGTCACTATCTATATTCAGACTTTAAAAAAGAAAATGGGTATTTAGATTCAACTCTTCTTGCTAAACAATTCGATTTATATCGACAACATTATTGTGGATGTGGCTTTTCTTTGAAAGAAAGCATGGAGAAAAATGACAATCAATGATTAATCAATGAATAATTACAAGAAATATTTAGTCTAATATTTTTTGAAAAAATTAAATACTTGAAAAAATTGAAAAAATTTGATATTATATAATTAATATGAAAGGAAGTGTCTTATGTTTAAAAGACTATTCGATCCTTCTTATAAGGAATTTAAAAAATGTGAAAAACTAGCTACTCAAGTAATGGCTTTAGAAGATGAGTATGCTAAACTATCTGATGATGAATTAAAGGCTAAAACTACGGAATTTAAAGAAAGAATTAAAAATGGAGCAACTTTAGATTCTATTTTAGTTGAAGCGTTTGCGACTGTTCGTGAAGCAAGTAAACGTGTACTTGGATTATTCCCATTTAAAGTTCAAGTAATTGGTGCTTGTGCAATGCACTTTGGTAATATTGCCGAAATGAAAACTGGTGAAGGTAAAACTCTAACTAGCGTTATGCCCGCTTATCTAAATGCTTTATCTGGTGAAGGTGTTCATATTGTAACTGTCAATGAATATCTAGCTCATCGTGATGCGACAGAAATGGGTAAAGTTCATGAATTCTTAGGCTTAACCGTTGGCTTAAATTTACGCGATTTATCACCTGAGGAAAAACGTGCTCAATACTATTGTGATATTACATATACAACTAACAATGAACTTGGATTTGACTACTTAAGAGACCATATGGTTCTTTATAAAGAAAAAATGGTCCAACGTCCTGTTCTAAATTTTGCGATTGTCGATGAAGTTGACTCCATCTTAATCGATGAAGCAAGAACTCCATTAATTATTTCAGGCGGTGCTAAAAAAGGGCCTAATCTATATATCCAAGCTAATACCTTTGTTAAAAACTTGATAGAAGCCAATGATGAACATCCTGATGGTGATTATGAAATAGATGTAAAAGATCGTCAAGTAAACTTAACTGAAAATGGTATGAAGAAGGCAGAAAACTTCTTTGGAGTAGAAAATATCTATGATGTAAGATACGTAAATTTAGTTCACCATATTGATAATGCTCTACGTGCAAACTACATTATGGCTCGTGATGTTGATTATGTTGTTCAAGATAACACTGTAATCATCGTTGACCCATTTACTGGTCGTTTAATGCATGGACGTCAATATAGTGAAGGATTACATCAAGCTCTAGAAGCAAAAGAAAATGTTGAAATCAAAAAAGAAACTAGAACCCTTGCGACAATTACTTTCCAAAATTACTTTAGAATGTATAAAAAACTTGCGGGTATGACAGGTACTGCGAAAACTGAAGAAGAAGAATTTAGAAATATTTACAATATGTTTGTTGTTGAAATTCCAACTAATAAACCAGTTATTCGTATAGATGCTCCTGATCTAATCTTTAAAACTTCAAATGCTAAATATAAAGCTATAGCTCGAGAAATTAAAGAAAGACATGAAAAAGGACAACCTATCCTAGTTGGTACTATCTCTATTGAAACCAGTGAATTACTATCAAGTATTCTAAAGAAATATGGGATTCCTCATAATGTTTTAAATGCTAAACAACATGAGCGTGAAGCTGAGATAATCGCAAAAGCTGGTCAAAAAGGTGCTGTAACAATTGCGACCAACATGGCTGGACGTGGTACCGACATTAAACTTGGAGAAGGCGTCGTTGAACTTGGTGGCCTTGCAGTTATTGGTACTGAAAGACATGAAGCCCGTCGTATTGACAACCAATTAAGAGGTCGTAGCGGACGTCAAGGAGACCCTGGATACAGTCGTTTCTACATTTCAACCCAAGATGACCTAATGGTTAGATTCGGTGGTGAAAGACTTGAAAGATTATTTGGCATGGTAATTAAAACCGATGAACAAGGTGATGAGGAACCACTAGAATACAAGATGTTAAGTCGTGTTGTTGAAAGTGCTCAACGCCGTGTTGAAGGATACAACTATGATCGTCGTAAGAGTGTTGTAGAATATGATGAAGTATTAAGAAAACAAAGAGAAATCATTTATTCACAACGTAAAGATATTCTATTCTTAGATGATGTTGAACCAATTATCATTCGTATGTTCAAGTCTGTAGTAACAAGACTTATCCCTCAATATCGTGATCCTGAAAGTAAACAAGGAATAGTAGATAGTGATCGACTAATGAAAGAATTCTGTATGAAATTCTTTAACATTAATGATATTGAAGAATTTGAATTTAATGGTATGAAAATTGATGAAGTTGAAGATTTCATCTGTGCACGTTTTGAAGCAAATCTTCATGCTAAGAAAGAACAACTACCAATTGAAGTATATGAAGAATTTATGAAAGTAGTTTTACTTCGTACTGTTGATGAACATTGGATGGACCATATTGACCAAATGAGTGGTCTTCGTCAAAGTATTGGCTTAAAATCATATGCTCAAATCAACCCACTACGTGAGTATCAAAGTATTGGTTATGAGATGTTTACTGAGATGATTGAAAATATCGAAAATCAAGTAGTTACAATCATTAATCGTGCTCAAGTACGTGATAACTTACAACGTGAGGAAGTAGCTAAACCTACAGGAACCTCAGCAGGTAATGATGAACCAGTCAAGAAAAAACCTGTTGTAAATAAAACTAAAAAACCTGGTCGTAATGATCCATGTCCTTGTGGCAGTGGTAAAAAATATAAATATTGTTGTGGCAGAGGCGAACAATAAAAAAATAAGGAGGAAATATGGAAAAGTTTGAAATAGTAAAAGCTTATGAAGATTTTAAAACGAGACTAAATGATTTAGAAAAAGTTTTACAAATACCAATCTTAAAAGCTAAAATACAAGAAAACGATCAAGCCATGTCTTCTCCAACTTTCTGGGATAACCCAACTTTAGCCGCGAAGTTTCTTCAAGAAAATAATGAAAATAAGGAAAAAATCAAAACATACGAAAATCTAAAACAAGAACTTGATGAATTAAATGTCGTACTTGAATTAGATGATGAAACTTTATATGATGAGGCTGAAGAAATAGTTAAAAAACTTTCTAAGAAAATTGAAAAGTTTGAAAATGAACAATTATTAAATGAGCCATATGATCATATGAATGCGATTCTTGAACTTCACCCCGGAGCTGGAGGAACTGAAGCTCAAGATTGGGCCTTAATGCTTTACCGAATGTACAAAAGATATGCGGAAAGAAATCATTTTGATTTTGAATTATTAGATTATGAAGAAGCAAATGATGCCGGAATTAAGAGTGCAACTTTTGTTATTAAAGGTAAGAATGCATATGGAATTTTAAAAGGAGAAAAAGGCGTCCACCGCTTAGTTAGAATCTCTCCTTTTGATAGTAATGCAAGACGACATACAAGCTTTGTTGCATTAAACGTTACACCGGAAATTGATAATACTGTTGATGTAGAAATTAATACTGATGATTTAAAAATTGATACATACCGTTCAAGTGGAGCAGGAGGTCAACATATTAATAAAACAGACTCAGCTGTTCGTATCACTCATCTTCCAACTGGAATTGTAGTATCATGTCAAAATCAACGTAGCCAAATTCAAAACAGAGAAAAGGCTATGCAAATATTAAAATCAAAATTATATCAATTAGAAATGGAAAAACAAGAAAAAATGTTAAAGAGTATTGGCGGAGAATTAAGCGACAATGCTTTTGGCAGTCAAATTAGAAGTTATGTTTTACATCCATATTCAATGGTGAAAGATCATCGTACTAATGTAGAATCATCAAATCCTACTAATGTTTTAGATGGTGATATAGATATTTTTATTGATGCTTATTTAAAATACAATAAGGATAAGGAGAAATAAAATGTCAGAAAAAAATAAAAATGTAATTACTAAAAGAAAAGTCAAAGAGTTCCTTTTAATTAACTTAGGTGTTTTCTTAATGGCTGCTGCTTACTCTTTACTCCTTGATCCTAACCACGTTATCGTAGGTGGGGTTGGGGGAATATCAACAATAGTGTCAGCTGAACTACATGTTTCATCAAGTTTGGTAATGTTAATTCTTAACTTAATCTTACTTGTATTTGCGTTAATATTTGTTGGTAAAGACTTTTTCATTAAAACCGCATATGCATCTTTAATCTATCCACTATATGCTTATCTTTGGGAATTAATAAGACGCTATGCTTTAAAGGATATGTTACCAGATCTTACAAGTATTCCTTCTGTAAATGGAATTGATCCAAGAATCATTTCTGCAGGAGCATATCTTGTAATAGTTATTTTTGGAGCTGTAATTTCTGGGTTTGGCCTTGGTCTTGCGTTAAGAAATGGAGCATCAACTGGTGGTGTTGATATTATTCAACGTATACTTCTAAAATATTTTAAACTTCCTTTTTCTGTAAGTTTAATCTTTATTGATGGAACAATTGTATTAGTATCAGGTCTTATTTTTAAAGATATCTTTACAATTCTTTATGGTGCAATGTTTATCTTTATATCTGGATATGTTATGGATGCCATTATTTTTAGTGGTTTTAATTCAAGATGTGTTAATATTGTTACATCAAAACCTGAAGAAATAAAAAAACAAATATTTGATATTCTTGCTCGTGGAGTAACGGTAATCAATGCCAAAGGTGGATTCACTAATCTTGATCGTACATTATTAGTTTGTGTTATGAGTAATAATGAATTCTACAAAATGAAAGAGATAATTTACAACATTGATGAAAAAGCCTTCATCTATGTAACAAGAGCTAGTGAAGTTCATGGTGAAGGATTTACTCCAGAACTTACTCCTGATGAGGAGGTAAACAATGGAGGAAATTAAAGTTTTAAGTGTTGAAAAAAAAGGTAAAAAGTATTTAGTTTATGTAAGTACAGAAGAAGAACCAATCAAATTAACGGAAGATTCAATTGTCAATAATCGCATCTTAAAAGGAGCAGTAATTGATGCTGAGACTTGGGAAAAAATAAAAAAAGGAAAAGATGCAGCTTTCATATTTGACAAAGTATTAAACTACATTGACTTTAAACCAAGAACAACCAAAGAAATTAGAACATACTTAAAACAAAAAGAAATTGAAAATGAAACAATTAACAACATAATAGAACGACTAGAAGAAATCCACTATCTTGATGATGATAAATATACTAAGATGTATATTGAAGAAGGTATTAAAAATAAAAAAGGGCCACAATTAATAATCTATAGTTTAAGTGAATTAGGCATTGATAAAGGATTAATAAATAAGTATCTTTCACTTTATACAAAAGACCTAATGCAAGATAATGCTTTAGATGTTGGTAAAAAATATCAAAAACTTAATTTAAAGTATCCTGCCAAAAAACAACGTGAGTTAGTGTTTCAAAAATTATCAAGAAGTGGTTATTACACAGAAACTATTAATTATGTTCTTAATAATCTTGATTATCCGAGTGATTCAATGGAACAACTTAAAGATGAATATCAAAAGTTAAAAAAGAAAACTGATGATAAAAATAAAATCATAACCACCTTAATCACTAAAGGATATCGCTATGAGGATATTAAAAAAATAATAGAATCTTAGCATATAATATAGTAAAATATCATATCTATTAATGGGTGATATTTTATGGCAACAAAAAAGAAAAAGGTAAATGAAGGCTTAAGAGGTATAGCACAAAACTTAATTAAAGAACAAGAAATTGAGAGAAACTTAAGAACAGAGATTTCTAAAGAACTTCATGAACCTAAAAAAAAGTAATATTATTGCAATGCAAACTAAATTAGAGTATAATATATTTATCTTCAGGGCAGGGTGAAATTCCCGACCGGTGGTAAAGTCCACGAGCGGTTAGCTGATTTGGTGAAATTCCAAAACCGATAGTAAGAGTCTAGATGAAAGAGGATTGATTTTATAATCAATAGTTTTTTAACATGCCCTAGAAATAGGGCATTTTTTGTATTTAGGAGATGATATAGTGAACAAACGAATGAAACTTATTAATAAGATAACAAAAATTGGAATCTTTACTGCACTATCGATAGTGTTATATAACATAAAATTCCCCCTTCCATTTTTTCCTCCCTTTTTAGAGGTTAATTTTTCAATGTTACCAATCATCCTCGTTTCATTAATGTTTGGCCCTGTTGAAGGTGCATTGGTTGTATTAATTAGATTCCTAATTAAACTTCCCTTTACTCATACGGTTATTGTCGGTGAAACTGCTGATTTAATTATTGGCCTTTTGACTGTCGTTCCCACAAGTTTAATTTATCAACTTCATCGTTCAAAAAAAGGTGGTGTCATTGCTTTAATTGTTACTTTCTTTGTTTGGACTATCGCTGGAGCGTTATCTAATTTCTTCACCGTTCCGCTTTATGTTAAATATTTCTTTGGTGGAGATGTAGAAGCAATCGTTAGAGTTTTAACAACCATACCTGGTATTAACGCAAGTAATTATTTGTGGAAATACTTTATTTTTGCGGCATTACCATTTAATGCATTACTTTCATTTGTAATATGTTTAACTACTTTCTTCTTGTATAAACATATTTCCAAAATCTTTAAGCATGATTTCTTTAAAGATTCAACAAACACTAAAAAAGTAATGGTTATGATTGACTCATTTAAAGGAACTATTACCTCACGAGAAGCAAATAAAATTGTCAAAGATAAACTAATCGAAAAAGGTTATGTTGTAGATACTTTATCTATATCTGATGGTGGAGAAGGTTTTGTAGATTCAATTAGTGAAATTACTAAATTGAAAATTCTTACAACAGTAACTTATGATGCTTTATTTAGAAAACATAATGCTAGATATTTGTATGATAAGAAAACTAAAACCGCCTATGTTGAACTTGCTGAATGTTGTGGGATTGCAAGCCTAAAACATAGTGAACTAGATCCTTACAAAGCAAGCTCTTATGGTCTTGGCTATATGATTAACTATATTGTTAAAAATCATAAAGTAAATAAAATTGTTATCGGTATTGGTGGTTCCGCAAGCTCTGATGGTGGATGTGGAATGCTAGAGGCTTTAGGTACTAAATTCTATAATCAACAAAACCAAGAAATAACAAAAATGAATAATGAGAAAATTAAAGGAGTTGCCTCAATTGATTTTAGTCAAACTAAAGAACTATTAAAAGGTATAATAGTAGAGGTGCTAACAGATGTTTCTAATCCTTTAACTGGTCCAAATGGAGCTGTTTATGTATTTAGTAAACAAAAAGGTGCAACCCAAGATGACATGGTAGTATTAGAAAATAATATGATGCACTTAAAAAATATTATTGAAAATGATAACAAATGCATTACAAAAAATGAAAATGGCGAAGGCGCTGCTGGTGGTGTTGGGTTTGCGTTTAACCGTATAATTGGTGCTACCCTTAACCCAGGAGTAAATACCATCTTAAAGTTAGTTAACTTCAGTAAGATTTGTCAAGGATATGATGAAGTAATTACTGGTGAAGGTTGTCTTGATGAACAAACCTTAAACGGCAAAGTCATTAAAGGAATTATGGAATATAAACCAAAACGCTTAATTCTTATTGTTGGTAGTGCTAAAATAAAAGTAAATGAATGTGATGTTTATCCAGTTGTTCCAACAGTATGTTCACTTGAAGAATCATTAACAAATCCAATTGAATGTTTTGTTGAACTTATTGATAAAATAAAAGAAGAACTTTAACTATTAATTAGAGCTTATAGAAAAAGAATAATTGTGGATAACATAATTATTCTTTTTTATCATAAAATATTAAAGGTGAGTATTGTGATAAATTATATTGGAATTTTTCAAGCAGGAGGAATAAAAGGTAATGCTCATATTGGTGCCGTTACTGCTTTAGAAGAACGTGGATTCAAATGTGTAAAAGCTGCAGGAACAAGTGTTGGTGCTGTTATCGCATGTTTATTAATTGCAGGGTACAGTGGGAAAGAATTAAAGGAAATTGCCTTAAACCTTGATTTAGAAACTCTACGACAAAAAGGTAAACTAATTCAAGTCTTTAAAGACTTAGGACTATATTCTCCATATCCACTTGAAAAATACTTAGATAAACTCTTACAAGCTAAAAATATTAAAACTTATCAAGACATAAAAAAGGGAAATGAATACCTCTTAAAGGTAGTCGCAACCGACATTACAAGAAAAAAAGAAATTGTCTTTCCTGATTCATTAAAAGAATATTATAAAAATCCTGATACTTTTCCAATATCACAAAGTGTTGTAATGAGTGCAACATATCCATTATTTTATAAACCACTACGTCTAAATAATAATCTAATTGTTGATGGAGCTGTAGTTAACAATTTTCCATGTAATCTATTTGATAGTGATAATCAATTAACTATTGGTTTTACCTTTCAAAATGAAAAGCGAAAAAACAAAGTTAGTATTCCTTATCTTATATCAATAGAACTACCTAAAGTTAGAAGTATGAACTTTAAAGTAAATAAAGAAATGCAATATCAATTATTTATTGCGGGATATAAAGCTGGTAAAAAGTTTGTAGAAAGTTATTTTAGTAGTCAATTACAATCATAAAATATAAAACCACTTTACTTTACTTTTACAATAATTTATGATATAA
>SAMEA104315437__coassemble_394_pt1 | contig 23465 bp, 20 predicted proteins | sample SAMEA104315437__metabat2_high_PE_004 | metagenome-assembled genome bin SAMEA104315437 (sample SAMEA104315437) | gut metagenome | biome: Monkey gut; feature: monkey-associated habitat; material: faeces | place: China | collected 2013
GAATCGAACCCGCGATCTCCTGCGTGACAGGCAGGCGTGATAACCGCTACACCACAGAACCCACGGTAATACATTCAAAAAAATGGTGCGGGTGACAGGAGTTGAACCTGCACTCCGAAGAACTAGATCCTAAGTCTAGCGTGTCTGCCAATTTCACCACACCCGCATATTTCTTTTTCAAACGCTCTAATATTATAGCATATTGTCTTTATTAATGCAAGCATTTTAATCTACTTTTTTTACACTTTTTAAAAAAAAGTTTATACAACTTGCAAGAATGATAAAACTTTGGTATAATAATATGGTATGAAGTTTTAATAATAATATTTGGAGGATAAAAAATGATTGATACTAGTGATTTTAAGACTGGTTTAACAATTCTTTACAATGGAAATATTTATCAAATTATGGATTTCCAACATGTAAAACCTGGTAAAGGCCAAGCTTTTGTAAAGACAAAACTTAAAAATTTAAGAACTGGAGCTAACATTGAATATTCATTTAATGCTGGTGAAAAGCTAGAACAAGCTTTAATTGAAAAACGTAAACATCAATATCTATATGGTGGCGAAACTTACTGTTTTATGGATCTTGAAACATACGATCAAATTGAAATACCTGCTGAAAGATTAAAATGGGAATCTAAGTTCCTTCTTGAAGGTATGACAGTTGAAATCGTATTCTATGGTTCAGAAGTTCTTGGTGTTAACCTTCCTGAAAAGATGGCACTTGAAGTAACTGAAAGTAGCCCTGCGGTTGCTGGAAATACTGCAACTAATGCTTTAAAAGAAGTTACCCTTGAAACTGGATTAAAAGTTAAAGTTCCTATGTTTATTAACCAAGGCGACAAGATTATCGTTACTACTTGGGATGGTAAATATTCATCTAGAGCATAATTAAATAAAAAACCCCTTCTAATTTAGAAGGGATTTTTCTTTTACTCGTCTGTTTTGTTTCTATTAGGAAGTCCAACTGTTGCGTCAACAGGAACTGAAAAACATATTGCATGAGCTTTAGTTCCAACACCATGTTTTTTACTAATTTCTCTCATGATGTCATTACGAATTGTATCATCAGTAATGATTAAAACTAATTCTTTTTCCGGTCTAATTGTAAATCCTAAGAAATGTTCAGCATCTTTTTTAGCTGATCCACGTCCATGAATGATGGTACCACCACCAGCTCCTTTTTCCTTGGCAGTATTCATAACGTCATCAGCACTTCCCATATTACAAATTACTATGATTAATTCTTTCATACTTTAGTTCCTTTCTTCCGTTATTCCTAAGATAGCATTTAATGCTCTTTGACCACCAACACTTAGAATGGGTACTGAACAAGCTATACCATGTCCTGGAGAGTTGAAGTTCATTTCTTCTTTTAAAGCATTAAACATAAATGGGACAAGGTCTACATCAACAAGACTTATCACCACATCTTTTTCAATCATTCCAAATCCAAGATATGCATATATTTCAGATGAGGCTGTTCCATATCCTAAGAATATTTGGTGATTGGCTGCTCCAAGTTTTTCATATAATTTAGTTACCTTTTCTCCTTGACCACGATCAACAAAGGTAATTATCATCCTTAAGCCTTTCAATTCTTTATTCATACATAATCTCCGGTTTTATATCTAAGTCAAAATCAATAACTTCTTCATATTCATATTCTCTATGAAGTTTAGATACATAGATTTTAATTTGATAAACTAAGCCTAAAATTTGGATTACAATTAGTGGAGTCATCGCAACAAGAGCAACTACCCCAAATCCATTTTGAAGAATTTTTGTTGTGTCATCTTGATAGATCGCAAAGCAAGCACCTGTCGCAAGTGGAAGTAAGAAGGTTGCGGTCATAGGGCCTGAAGCAACACCACCTGAATCAAAGGCAATCGCTGAAAACATTTTAGGTACAAATAATGATAATATTAACGCAATTGCATATCCAGGGATTAAAACCCACCATATAGAGAAATCAAATACTACTCTAGCCATCGCAAGGCCAATTGATACAGAAACACCAATCGCAAGACTAAACAACATTAATCGTTTAGAAATGGCACCACCGGTTACTTCTTCTACTTGGTGATTTAAAACATGAACTGCAGGTTCTGCCATTACAACGAAGAATCCCATTATCATACCTAGAGGAACTAATATCCATTTATATGAGGCGCTACCCAATATGGAACCAATGGCATTACCAATTGGCATAAAGCCGATGTTGGCGCCTGTTAAAAATAGTACTAACCCTACATATGCATATGCAAGACCTATAAACAATTTGATAATTATTTTTTTGTTTTCTTTAAATATAATAATTTCAAATACGATTGCGAAAACAACAATTGGTGATAATGCAAGGCCAATTTCTTTCATCATTTCAAGAAAGGTATGACCAAAGTTTCTAGAAAACGATGTAAAATCAGTAACAACAATACTATTTGCAGATTGACTTACTTCAATGTTTGTACATAATCCTAAGATAATAACTGCTAAGATTGGTCCAACTGAACTTAATGCAATATAACCAAAACTATCATCATTATTAGATGAGTTTCTGTTCATTGTCGCAACACCTAATCCTAGAGCCATAATAAAAGGAACGGTCATTGGTCCTGTTGTTACACCACCTGAATCAAATGATATTGGTACTAACTTTGATGGCAAAAAGATGGCCATAATAAATACAAATATATAACTAATACCTAAAATTACCCTAATGTCAATTTTTAAAGCAACTCTAAGCATTGCGAGCATTAGGAATATACCTACTCCTAGAGCTACACAAATGATTAATAGAAAATCAGGAATACTTACTTGTTTTGCGAGAACTAGTAAATCTGGTTCTGCGATAGTTATAAGCATTCCAATAATAAATGGAACTAACATAAAAATCCATAGTTTCTTCTTTTTGGTTATGAATTTACCAACACCAAAGCCGATGTTCATCATTGACATATCAGCGCCAAGAGAGAATAAACTTAAACCCACAATTAACATAATTGTTCCTATAGCAAACCCAAGCATATTCCATCCACCGAGGGGAATAAATATACTAATGATTATAACGATTACGCTAATTGGAAGAACGGAGAAAACGGATTCTTTTGTTTTTTCGAGTAATTGTTTTTTCATTTTATCTTCCCCCTAACTTATTTTATATTATACCAAAATTATATGGTTTTGTCAAAAAATAAAAACAACAAATTTTTATGATTTTATTTGCTGATTTTAACAATAAAAAGGGAGACATCTTCTATAGATATCTCCATATTATTTATGATCTAAGAGTAACTTTATATTGATATTCTAGTGACTTAATAATCTTTGTCATTTTTTGATTAATTACTTCATCAGTTAGCGTATCTTGTCCTTCGAGCATTATTTTAACTGCAACACTCTTCTTGCCAGCTTCAATGTTTTCGCCTTTGTAAACATCAAATACTTCAACATTTTTAATCATCTTTTTATCTACTCGGTATATTGCTTCAATTATTTCTCCTACATTTTGATTTTCGTCCATAATTAAAGCTAAATCTCTAAATACTGGTGGAACTTTAGATACTGGTTTATATGTAGAGTGAGTTCTTGTTTGTAAGAAGATTTCATCTAAAACTACTTCAAATACATATGTATCTTCTATATCTTTTTCCTTCATATATTTTGGATGAAGTTCACCGATGAATCCGATAATTTTATCATTAAATTGAATTAAGGCACTTCTTCCTGGATGAAGTTCTTTAGAAGAAGTATTTAAAGGTAGATATTTAACGCTAATACCAAGTTTCGCAAATAATAGTTCAAGAATTCCTTTTACATAGTAAAAGTCTACTTTATTGCTTGAAGTTGTCCAAAGGTTAGTTGCTTGGGTTCCTTGCAATGCTCCAGCAAAGCACCAATCTTCATAAGTTTCATCACCTTCATAGAAGTAGCGTTTACCAATCTCATAGATTGCTAAATTATCAATTTTTCTCGCGTTATTATATTTTATAACATCTACTAAACTACTTACAAGTGTTCTTCTTAAGACTTTTCTTTCTTCACTCATTGGGTGAAGTAGAGAAATTTGACGATGTTCATCATTATATAGAATGTGAAATTCATCAGCAAGTTTTTCACTAACTAAAGAGTATGTAACTACTTCACTCAATCCTACTCCTCTTAGAGTTTGAGCAATTGTTCTTCTGATTTTTTGTTCATTTGAATATTCAGCAGAAACACTCATTACAGGAGTTGTTTCAAGTAGTTTATCATATCCATGAATACGTGCAAGTTCTTCGATTAAATCTTGTTTAATAGATATGTCAAGACGACGATTTGGAACTTTTACAACAATTTCCTTACCTTCAATATTAACTTTAAATGATAAGCCTTCAAAGATGTGTTTCATTTCTTCAAGAGAGATTTTAACACCTAAATAATCTTTAACATACTTTTCAGTTAATTTAATTTCTTTATCTTCTACATGTTCAGTTCCACGATGAACATAACCTTTTAAAACTGTACCTGATGCATATTTTTCAAGTAAGTAACAAGCATAATTTAAGGCTGCTAAACTTTGATTTAAGTCTACTCCTCTTTCATATCTAACACTAGATTCACTACGTAAACCTAATTTTGCTGATGTTCTTCTGATACTTAGTGGTCTAAATACTGCTGATTCTAAAACTATGTTTTTGGTGCTTTCTGTTACTTCAGTGTTTACACCACCCATTACTCCCGCAAGACATACAATTCTTGTATCATCACCAATTGTGCGATTGTCAGTTATTACGATATCACTACGATTTAATACTCTTTTATTTCCATCTAGAGTTATGGTTTCTTCACCATTATGAGCTCTTCTAACAATAATCTTATTGCCTAATTGATCTTTGTCAAAAGCATGTAAAGGTTGTCCAAATAGCATTAATACATAGTTAGTAATGTCAACAACATTATTGATTGGACGAATACCACTAGCAATTAATCTTGCTTTAATAAAAGAAGGTGATTCTTTAATTACAACATTTTCTACTACTCTTGCATAGTAGCTATAGCATGTTGATGTTTGAAGTTCTACATCAATTTCATTTTTGGTTTCTTTAGTACTTTCTTTAAATGAAGATGTTACTTCTTTTAAGCCTTTGTTATATATAGCATTAATATCTTTTGCAACCCCAAGCATTGACAATAAGTCCATACGATTTGGAGTTAATCCAAGTTCAATTACAGTATCTTCTAAATTTAAATACTTTAGAACATCAGTTCCAGGTTTAGCATCTTCCGGTAAAACATATATACCATTAGCATATTTTTCTGGAACATACTTTGAATCAAGTCCTAATTCTTGTAATGAACATAACATACCATTTGATGGAACGCCTCTAATAACTGATACTTTGATTTCTCCACCAGGAAGCTTAGTTCCAGGAAGTGCTACTATTACTTTTTGGCCTTTATCTACGTTAGGAGCACCACAAACAATTTGTGACACATTATTTCCTAAATTTACTTGACATACTGATAGATGGTCAGAATTTTGGTGTTTTTCTTTTTCTAGAACTTCACCCACAACAAGTCCTGTAGCTGGTAATAATTTAAAATAGTCTTCTATCTCTATTGAATATAATGACATATCATCAACTAATTGTTCAGGAGTAACATCTATATTTACTAATTCTTTTAACCAATTATAAGATACTCTCATATTACTTTTCTCCTTTAAATTGTTCTAAGAAACGTTTATCATTAATATAGAATTGACGAATATCATCTATACCAAGACGTAACATTGTTAATCTTTCAATACCAATACCAAACGCAAATCCACGATATACTTCTGGATCATAGCCACAATCTCTAAGTACATTCGGATGAACCATTCCTGCACCTAATACTTCAATCCATCCATTACCTTTACATAAGCTACATCCTTTACCACCACACTTAAAGCAACTTACATCTACTTCAACTGATGGTTCTGTAAATGGAAAATATGAAGGGCGGAAACGAATCTTTCTTTCTTCACCAAACATCTTTTTAGCAATTAATAGTAAAGTTCCTTTTAAATCTGACATAGAAATGTTTTTATCTACTACTAGGCCTTCACATTGCATAAATTGATGAGAGTGAGTAGCATCATCATCATCTCTTCTAAATACTTTACCTGGACATACGATTTTAATTGGTTTTCCATTCATCGCAAGCATTGTACGAGCTTGTACTGGAGAAGTTTGTGTTCTAAGTAAAAGGTTATCTGAGATGTAGAATGAATCTTGCATATCACGTGCTGGATGACCTTTAGGCACATTTAGAAGTTCAAAGTTGAAAACATCAAGTTCAACTTCAGGTCCTTCAGCAATAGTATATCCCATACCTAAGAATAATTCTTGTAACATTTCAACTGTTTGTGTTAATGGATGTGTAGTTCCAAGATTAAATGTTTTACCAGGAAGAGTGATATCGATTTTTTCACTTTCTAGTTTTCTTTCGATTTCTCTTTCTTCTATGGCTGCACGTACTTGATTGATAGCTTCTTCTATTTTAGCTTTTACTTGATTAGCAAGAGCTCCCACTTCTTTCTTTTCTTCAATTGAAAGTGAGGCCATCTTTTTCATTATGTCGCCTAATGGACTTTTCTTACCAAGATAGTAGGCTTTTAATTCATTTAATTCAAGGTTGCTTTTTGCCTTTTTACAAACATCAATGGCTTCATTTAAAATACCTAACAATAATTCTTTCATACTTTCCTCCTAAAAAAAACGCCCTTTATCACTAAAGGACGATTGTTAACCGTGGTACCACCTTAATTTGAAAGCATTGCTTTCCTCATTATTCTTTTAACGCAAGAATTACGGACTTGATTAGAGTCTCTCCTGAGGTGAACTTTATAACATATTTTATAAACTAGTTTTCAGTCACGACTAATTCTCCCTAAATAAAACTTTTTGTTATAAATCTTCTCAATCAACGATTTATTTAATACCATATAATTATATCACAACCAAAAAAATTAATCAGCCTTTTTGCATTAAAGAAGACCAAGTTTCCTTGGTCTTAGCTCTTTGTTTACATTGTAGGAGGAACTGAATTATTAGGTTCATTTACATGAACTTCACTACATGTATAATTAGGTATAAATTCATTTTGTAAGATATGATGATGTACTACTTCAGTATGATATGTATGAATATATGGTTGTTTTGTAATATGATATTGGTCAATTACTTGTTTTGAACATGTTACAATTGGTGGACATTCCTTATATATAGTAGGACACTTAGGTCTGTTACATCCACATCCTGTTTCTGGCTTTTGTTCAGGTTGTTTACAACACGAATTTCCTTCTTGATTCATATTATTGGGATTAAACATGTTAGGGCTTGTAAATCTTGGCATGATTTCACCTCCTTACACTTCATTATATTAATTAAAACTTTTTTTGTTTGTGCTTTTGCACAACCATAATATGACAATTTTTTTATTTTCAATATATTATAATATTAATCAAAGGAGGTAGTTATATGTATTTAACACCAGTTGTTATTGAACAAACATCTAAAGGAGAAAGAAGTTATGACATTTACTCTAGATTATTACAAGATAGAATTATCCTAATTTTTGGTGAAATTAATGAAGCATTAAGTGCTAGCGTTATTGCTCAACTTTTGTTTTTAGAAAGTTCTAGCCAAAAAGATGATATCTATCTTTACATTAATTCTCCGGGCGGTGAAGTGAGTGCGGGACTTGCAATTTATGATACTATTAAGTATATATCATGTAAGGTCACGACTATTGGTATGGGAATGTGTGCAAGTATGGGAGCCTTTTTACTATCAGCAGGGGAAAAAGGCAAAAGATATGCCCTTCCAAATACGAAGATTATGATTCACCAACCAGCTGGAGGTGCTAGAGGTAAAGCTACTGACATTATGATTGTTGCTGAAGAAATCATTAAGACCAAAAAATTACTTAATAAGATTCTTGCTGAAAACACTAATCAACCTCTTGAAAAAATTGAAAGCGATGTAGAAAAAGATTATTACATGAGTAGTGAAGAAGCAAAAGAGTATGGATTAATTGATAAAATAGCAATAAAAATGGAAACTAAGTAGAACGTATTCGTTCACTAGTTTCCATTATTTTTTGTACCAATTAGGATATGAAGTAAATTTCATTTTTTCTTTAGTTATTGGATGAATGAATTCGACCTTATAACTATGTAAATGGAGAATACTACTTTCATCATTATTTGTTTCATCATATAACAAATCTCCAACTATCGGATAACCAAGATTACTAAAATGAAGACGAAGTTGGTGGGTTTTACCAGTAACTAATAAAGCTTCAATTATTGAGTTTGAGTCAGTCTTAGATATTGTTTTATAGATAGTTTTTGAATTTATGTAAGCATTTGTTATTCTTCTTTTAATGATACTCTCTGGATCTTTTTCAATGCCTGTTTCAATTATTCCTTCATCAGGCTTTATTGAACCATGTACTTCTAATAAATAATATTTATTAAGCATTGTATTTTTCATAAGTGTTAACATATAACTGTTTTTTGCGAGTATTATTAATCCAGATGTTGGGGCATCAAGTCTACTTACAAAGTGGATATTCGCAACAATTCCCATCCTTTTATAATATGACATAACATAATTTGCTAAAGAATGGTTATAATGTTTCCTTGTAGGAATACACGCTAAGTTGTTGGTTTTGTCTATTATCAATAAATATGAATCTTCATATACTATTTTAAAATCACCTTTTACTGAAGCTATGTTTTCTCCTTGGTTAGATGAGGGAAAAACTATCTCTAATAAATCACCATTTTTCATCATATAAATAGTACTTACAGTTTGGTCATTTACCAAAATCTGGCCATTTGAACTTTTTAATGATGATATAACATTACTTGGAATGTTAACTTTTTTTAAATAATCATTTACGGTTATTTCTTCATCAATATTATATCTAAATATCATATCTTACCATCTTTTTAAAGAATTTGTATTGATTTCTTCTTCTAAAGGATCAATTGTATCATTACTTGGTTCTTCAAGTTTATCGTATTCTTTTATTAAATGATAAATTGAGGTCATTTCATTATCTAAAGTTTTAGCCGCAAGTGCTGCTTGGTATAATCTATTTTTAAGTTCTGTTGGTATTTGCTTTCGATATTTGTACTTAAGTGAGTGTTCAATACTTGCCCAAAAATGCATAGCATGTGTCCTTATTTGAAACTCAAGAATAACTGGAATTTGACCATGAATTGTTTCAACATTATATTCTGCTAAGATATGTAATGAACGATATCCACTAGGTTTCATATTTTTAATGTAATCTCTAATTTCTAATATTTTTACATCTTTTCTTGCTTTAATTAAATCACATATAACATATACATCATCGATATATTTACATGTAATTCTTACTCCACCTATATCATATACTCTTTCATCAATATATTCAAATGGTACTTGCATTCTTTCAGCTTTATCAAGAATACTTTCAACAGATTTTACACGTCCTGATACAATTTCAATTGGACAATAAACACCTTCCATTTTGTATTGTTTCTTTATTCCCTCAAATTTTAAGATAAATCCTTCTACTGCTAGTTCATATGGTTGTAGGAATTTCTCCCAATTAAAGTTTTCTATATTTTTTATCATATAATCACCTACTGAAAATATTATATCACAGATTCTTCTTTTTTCAGTGTTTTATGCCTTCTAAAAATGTTTTATTATTTATTTATAATATAAGCATTACATTTGCATTTTTATATTTTTTAGATATAATACATATATAGTAAAAAAAAAGGTGATTTTATGACAAAAGACAACGCAGTAGTTTTTAAAACATTATTAACAAAACAAGAATATAATAAACTAAGGAAAGAATTTAGCGATAAACCAAGTAATCTTCAAATTAATTATTATTTTGATACTCCACGCTTTACTCTTAAGGCATCTGACATTGGTCTTAGAGTTAGAAAAAGAGACAAATATGAAATTACTCTAAAGCGTAAAAAAGGATATGTTTTAACAGAAATTGAAGAAGTAATTACTGAAGAACAATTTAAAGAATTTTTAAATACTGGCATTATTACAAATGAATCAATCAACAATGAACTTAGTGAAATTATTAAAAATCAAAAGTTAACTTGTTATATGTCTTTATCTACTTTTAGAATTACCTTCCCTTATAAAAATGGTAAATTATCTATTGACTTATGTGAGTATGTTGATACTACTGATTATGAACTTGAGTATGAAGTAACAAACTATGAGGAAGGAAAACGAAATTTCATTGATTTTGTTAAAGATCATGGAATCATTTATAAAAAAAGTCAACCAAAAATTAAACGTGCATATGATGCATTAAAATCTAGATCATAAAAAAAACTCCCAATGGGAGTTTTTATTTTTTAAAATGCTTCACAATTTCTTAATTCCTTTGGTAGGAAAATTGTGATGTCTTCGTTATTGTATCCAACTTGTAGTTCACGTTCATTTATTATAATGGGACGTTTTAAGACACTAGGATAATCAATAATGAAGTTAACCAATGCTTGTACACTCATATTTTCAGGTTCTAGCTTTTTTTCTTTAAAGATCTTAGATCTTGTAGAGATTATATCATCAAAGCCATTTTCACTATTCGCAAGCATTTTATATATATCTTCCTTACTAAGTTTAATGCTGAAAATATTTTTTTCTGAGTATGGTATTTTGTATTGATCAAACCATTTTTTTGCTTTACGACATGATGCACAACTTGGGGTTGTATAAATTTGTATCATTTTTTAACCTCTATTCTAATTACATATTAAGCCAAATTATGGCGAAAATTCCAGATATTAGAAGAAAGCCTAAACCAACAATTACAATATTGCCGAAGCTCATTTTTGAGCTTCTTTTTATTTCTCTATAATCATTAAATGATTTGTATTTACGAGCTGCAGGATTTGCAGAAAACATCGTTACAAATTGATATACGCCATAAATAATTATATCGAAGACGCCTTCATTACTAACAAATACTAGTAATCCAACTCCTGTTATTACAACTCCAGGAACAATAAAAGAATCTGTTAAGATATGAATGATAGTTTTTGAATCATTAGCTGTAAAAATTCCCTTTGTACTCATTACTAAAATAGCAATAGTACATCCTATTAAAATAGGAATAATCCATTTTAACGTTTTTTTCATTTATTTTTCCTATTTACTTTCTTCCTCATATTCTTTTACAAAACGATTGAATTCTTCTGTATTACAATAAACGTAATGTCCTGGATGAACCTCACGCATTGTTGGACCTTCAACTGAGTAGTCATGGTCTTTCATCGGATTGTATGTAATTCTTTTTCTCTTCTTTTCTGTATAAGGGTCAGGAAGAGGAATTGCTGAAAGTAGTGATCTAGTATATGGATGGAATGGATGAGCAAATAGTTCATCACTTGTTGCCATTTCAACAATCTTACCATAATACATTACGGCAATTCTATTTGAAAAGTATTTTACAACTGCAAGGTCATGAGCAATAAATAATGTTGTAAGACCCATTTTTTTACTTAAATCATTAAGTAGGTTAATTACTTGAGCTTGAATAGAAACGTCAAGAGCAGAGATAGGTTCATCCGCAATGATTAATTCAGGATTTAGAATTATTGCTCTTGCGATACCTATACGTTGTCTTTGACCACCTGAGAATTCATGTGGATATCTTGTTGCATGTTCAGGAACTAGACCTACTGTATCAAGAATTTTATATACTTGTTCATCAATGTATGCTTTATCTTTAATACCACGAATAATCAAACCTTCAGCGATGATTTCACGTACTGTCATACGGGGATCAAGAGAAGCAATTGGATCTTGGAAGATCATTTGAATTTTATTCATGATTCTACTTTTCTTAGCAATTCTTAATGCTTCTTTGTATTTTTCTTTAATACTTGCAATTTCTTCTTCTGATGTTGCTTCAGCAAGAAGCGGTTCATAAATATCACGAACTTTTTGCATTTCTACTTCAGCGAATTCCTTATTACAATTCTTATGATCATATTTAGCAGATTTAATACGAGCATTATTTAGATTTATTGCATCGATTAAATCACTTGTACTAGCAGATACTTTTTCTTGATAAACAGATTCAGCCTCATCATAAGATACACCATCAAGTAGGGCTTGTTCCCATCCTTCTTGGTATTTTTTTAAATTAGCTTTATGAAGTTCTCTAGCTCTTCGGATTGCTTCTTTATAAGGTCTAATACCAGCAGCAATTCTTGTACCATCAAAGTATACAGAACCACCAGTAATATCATATAAACGAATGATGGAACGTCCTGTTGTTGTTTTACCACAACCAGATTCACCTACAAGTCCGAATACTTCACCACGTTTAATCGTAAAACTTACATCATTAACTGCACGATTTACATACTTTCCACTTTGGAAGAATTGTTCAAGATGTTCAACTCTTAGAAGAACTTCTGGATCTTCTTCATATGTTCTTTTAATATCTTCAGGAGTAATAACTTTAGGTTCTCTTAGTGGTACCTTATAAGAATTAGAATGCTTATATGTAATATTTTTTTCTTCTTCCATTGTTATTCCTCCTTCGCATAATTTTCTTGTTCTTTTTTGTATCTTTCAATACGATCACGAATTATTTTTGGCAATTCAATCTTTGGTGCATCTGGGTGAAGCAACCAAGTTGCTGCATAGTGAGTATCAGATACTTTAAATAGTGGTGGTTGCATTTCAAAGTCTATTTCTAGAGCATACTTATTACGTGCTGCAAATGCATCACCAACTGGTGGATAAATCATATTAGGTGGAGTACCTGGGATTGATTCAAGTTTATCTTTTGTTTCAAGGTCAGGCATACTACTTAATAGGGCCCATGTATATGGGTGACGAGGATCATAGAAGATTTCCTCTGACAATCCATATTCAACGATTTTACCAGCATACATTACACCAATACGGTCAGCCATATTTGCAACAACACCAAGGTTGTGAGTAATAAAGATAACTGATAAATTACGTTCTTTTTTAATTACATTTATTAATTCAAGAATTTGTGATTGAATAGTTACATCTAGAGCTGTTGTAGGTTCATCACAGATTAGAATATCAGGGTTTGCTGATAAGGCAATTGCGATTACTATACGTTGTCTCATACCACCTGATAATTCAAATGGATATTGATTATATCTAATTGCAGGTTCTGGAATACCAACTTCTTCAAGAAGTTTGATAGCCTTAGCCTTAGCAATACGATGATTCATCTTAATAACTACTTTTGATGCTTGTTCTTTAAAGAAATCAATAATTTCAATTGCTTTAGCTTCAGAATCAAATTCTGTACTTGCAATATCACGTTCAAAACTATGTATTAGTGATTCAATTATTTTACAAATATTTCCTAGTGCAAGTTGTAAATCTACTTGTACTAAAGGACTTAATTTCCAATCAGGTTCTTTACCTGCACTAATTAAAGCATCATATTTTGCTTTTTGCTTTTCATATTTTTTTAGTTCAACAGGATTATGATAGACACCATAGAAATAACGTTTAATTGCTGAAAGAATAGCAGATTTGAAAACATATTCAGTACTATTTTTCTTCACTGTTAAGCGGTCTATCGCTGCAAATACTTTTTCAGAAATGGCTTTTGATTTCGCAACGATATATGATTTTTCAAAACTACCTGTATAGCAATAACCTAATAGTTCATATAGTTCATCAAGTAATTCAGTTTTTAAATAATTTGAGCGAGCATGTGAGTATTCAACACCGCTTTTAGCAAGACTAATAAAATCTAACATAAAGTTATTATCCAAGTAAGCTCTTGTCATTTTATTCAAATTATCAACAGTCATATTTGCTACATCATCATTAGGGTTAGTCATTACATAGTAACCCAAAGTAAAGAAGTTAGGTTTTTGTTTTAATGTTGCTTCATGAACAAGAGTTTTTAAATCTAATAATAATGCACATGTAGTTTTTTCATCAATATTTTTTCTTAAGTTAATTTGTTCTTCTAAACCAGTTTTAATTCTATCAAGTTCTTCAGACTCTAATAGAACGAAAGGATGAATACATAATTTAGTTTTATTAAGTAAAAGTTTTACTTCTTTAATAAAATCAACTTTTTGATTTTTAGATACTAAGAATAAGAAATTTTCAATTTCAAATTCAACGTCAGATGCTTCACTATATGCATTGTTGTAGATGTTTTCAAGGGTTAGAGCTTGAATACAGAATGAGTCAAAAATATGACATTTTTCTTCAGTTTTTGAAGGATCATATTCTGGATTATCTTTATTTGCTAAATTAATATTTTCTTTTAATTCTCTTAGTAAATTATTAAATGCATAACGTGCATTACGTTTACTTGATTTTCCTTTTAAGATCATTGCTTCTGTTAGTTGTTGACCAACTTTCATGATTGGGTTTAAACTAGACATTGGATCTTGGAAGATCATTGCAATTTTATCTCCACGAATTTTGTGGAAATCTTCTTCATCTATTTTTAGTAAATCTTGACCATCATATAGAATTTCTCCACCATCAACAATTGAGTTACCTGAAAGGATTCCCATAATAGCTTTACTTGTTACAGATTTACCACTACCAGATTCACCAACTATTGCGAAGGTTTCACCAGTTTTTAAATCAAATGAGATTTCACGAACTGCTTTTAGGATACCACCTTGAGTTCTAAATGATATTTGTAAGTTTTTAACTTCTAGTTTTACATCTTCTTTATCAATACTATCACTTGTTGCACGAGGAATATTATTTTTAGCAAATTCAATTAATTCTTCTTTAGTTAAGACTTTAACTTCTTCCATAATTAATCCTCCGTTCCACGTAATGATGGGTTGAATGCATCACGTAAGCCATTACCAAATAAGTTAAAACTTAATTCTAGTAAGCTTATAAATAATGCTGGTGTTAGTATCATATGTGGGTAAGTAAATAGATAGTTATTACCTTTTGAAAGTAGAGTACCAACACTAATTAAACTACCTGTTTCAAGGTTGATGATGCCAAGGTAACTTAAGCTTGTTTCAGAGAAGATTACTCCTGGGATAACAAGAACACATGATGTGATTAATGTACCAATGGCATTAGGGAATATGTGTTTAAACATAATTCTCTTATCACTTGCACCTAAAGTCCTTGCGACAAGAACATATTCTTGATTCTTAAAACGATAGAACTGCATTCTTGTTCTAGCTGCCATACCAATCCAACCAGTTAGGAAAAAGGCAATAAATAAAACAATAATGTGAGATGTATGTAAGTGATATTTTAATAATGTGATAACAATCATAAATGGTATCGCTGAAAGGATATCAATTATTCTTTCAATTATTAAGTCAATTTTTCCGCCATAGTACCCTTCAATAGCACCAATAATGGCACCAACAACAAGGTTGATTGAAGCAACACATACAGCAAGAATTAAACTGAAACGAGCACCACTCGCAAGACAAGTTAAAATGTCTTGGCCAGAGTTTGTAGTGCCAAATAAGAAGTAAGGACGAGTAACACCATCATTTCTAACTACTTGATGGTAGTAAACATAATATTCATAGAAACAAACTCTAATCTTATACATATTGCCACTAAGTGGTTGTGCATACATATATTGACCATTGTCACCATCAATACGAACCTTTGATGTGTATGCATCATTTCTTTCCGCGTTAACAAATGTTTGTGCAATGCTATCACCAGGTTGAATTGTTGATGTGTCATAGCCTTCAACGTTAGCACCTAGGTTTTCAGTATTTAATGCTGTTATTTGACTATTTATTGATTTAATTTCTGCTATAATAACTTTTTGTTCATCTTGTAATGCTTTAAGTTCAGCATTTAAACGATCTTTATCAGCTGGCATTGCAACTTTAATTTCTTCTTCTTTTGCTTTAATTAAAGCTGTTAATTCAGTATTTCTTTCATTTTTAGTTTTTAAAGTAGCAGTAAGTCCTGCTTTTAATACTTCAATTTCACCTAATCTTGTAACGATTTCATCTACATTTGTGGCGAAATCAGTTGTAATAATACCAAATTTATAAGAGTTAAGAATTGAATCATATTCTTTTTTCAATGTTTCTAAAGTTTTTGTATAATTTGATACAAGAGTTTCCCTAGATGAAATAGCAAATTCTATATCAGCAAGATTAGCTTGAATAGTTGCTTTATCAGTAATAGCAGGATCATCTAATTGTGCTTTTAACTCATCTTTTTTAGCAGCTAATGTTGTACCTTCAATTAGTGACATAGCATTTTTAATTTGTTTAATTTCATTTTCAGCTTTAATTTGTTCAGCTTTATCAGCTTTATGTCTTGAGTTAATTTCATCAATTACTTTTTGTAAAGCATAAGCTTCACTTACAGTTAATTGATTATAAACATATTTGTTTTTCGCATAATCAACAGTTTTAGTTATAGCATTTTGAATATTCTTATTTAATGTTGTCATTGATGAATTAAAGGCATAACCATAATAAGCATCCGCTGTTAAATACATATCAATGAAGTTACCATCAGCATCTAATACTGGAACATATTGTGAGCCATTTTTACTAGTAACAAACCACATGTTAGCGTCATCTTTATAAGCAACAAATTCCTTTTCATTGCCATGATAGTTAGGATTTTTTTCATCAATAATTGGGTAAATTACTTGTTTTCCGGTACGATCTTGATAATCTTGGATTAATTTATATTCATCTAATGTTACAGTACGATATTCAACCCCTTTTAGATAATATGAATTTTCACGGAAATAGTAGGTTACCTTAGTATCTGTAAAATATTTTTCAGTTTTTACATCTCTAACACGTTTAACAATTTTCGTTCCTGTTTCTTGTTCGATAGCTTTTAAACGTAAGTATGAATTTTCATCTAAAGAGTTATTTTTACATCCATCCCAGAAGTCAACACCAAGAGCACTGAATAAATCACTTCTTGGTAATGCAAAGTTAAAAGATGGATACTTTGGATCATCACTATATGAAACTTTATATTTTGAAAATATCGGAACAATAATTGCAAATAAAACTAGGATTCCAATAATTACTGTTGCAACAATTGATGCTTTGTTCTTTTTGAAACGATTCCATGCATCTTTGAAATATCCTATTGGTTTAGTTTCTAACTTTTGGTCATGAATCTCACCAGTACTTTTCTTAAATTGAAGTTTCTCTTTTGGAATATTAAAATCAGTAGGTTTCATTATTTCGCCCCCATTCTAATTCTTGGGTCAATTATACCATACGATAAGTCAATTACTAGACCCGCTGCAAGTCCAACTAAAATATAGAAGGATGAAAGCAACATAAAGAAGTCGTAGTCTTGAGCATTAATAGCAGTAAGATATAATCCACCAACACCAGGAATCGCAAAGATTTTTTCTATTACAAGACTTCCTGATAAAACTCCAATAAATTCACCAATGATAGATGGAAAAATTGGAACCATTGCATTTCTCAATGCATGACGAACTGTAGCTTGGGCTTTTGTTAAACCCTTAGTTCTCGCAAGTAACATAAATTCACTTGTTAATACTTCTGTTAATTCTGCTCTTGTCCCTCTGGCATATCCTGCGATTGAACCGAGTGATAAACTAAGTACTGCAGGCATCATCGATCTAAACATTTTTGGGTCAAAATAATTATTATTAACCTCACTTAATGATTTCATTCTTAAATCAAACCATTTCAATTTAAAACATAAAAGATATAAAATTAATGAACCATAAACGAAACTTGGTACAGATATTAAAACCATAACACCAGTACTAATAGTATGATCTTGCCATTTATTCTTTTTAAGAGCAGCAAATATTCCAAGAGCAATACCAATTGGAATAGCGATAATTGAAGAATATATATTGATAAGAATAGTTGGTGGTAAACATTCAACAAATACATCCCATACAGGATAGTTACGATATTGAGGAATATTAACACCAATACCAAAGTCGCCTTCTAAGAATATTCTTCTTAAATATTTAAACAATTGAACAAGAATTGGATCAAAGTAACCACGTGCTTTTAATTGTGCTTCAAGAATTTCTTTATCTTGGCCAATTCCTGCTGGAACATTAATAGGCAGTAATTTTATCAGCACAAAGCAAATGGTAAAGATTATTAAGAATGTCATAATCATTAAGCCAATTCTTTTCAATATGTATTTTAACATATACATAGCATAAATTTCTCCTTTCTAAAGTTTTTCCCTTAAGCGATAGAATAGGGGCCAATATATTCCTATTGGCCCCTTTCTTAATATTCACTTAAATTTTACTTATAGTCAATCTCACCATTATGAGCTTTAACTTCTTCAGCCCACTTCATATCACTATAGTTAAACTTCATATATCTAACACCACCATAACCCATAAATGTATTATAGTCGTAAGAAATATAGTCAACTTTGTATGATAATAAGCTTGCGGCAAAGCTATAAGAAATTGGAACAGTATAATAAACACTTAAAATTTGTTCTTCTAGTGCAGCGATTAATAATAATCTCTTAGCTTCAGGAAGACGTCCTTGTGACCAGTTGTATTTGCAACCAGTAATACCATTTAAGCAGTTGTACCATGCCATTAATGACATTTCATCAGTAATATCTTCACCATTTGCACCAGCACCAGGCATTGTGAACTTCATAGTTGCTGAACTTGTATCCCATGCTTTTGAGTACATGTAATCAGGGCTTAAGTAAGCTAGTAGGAAGTATCCTGGATCCCAAGCAGCACCATTCCAACCGCCTTGGCAAACATCATAGTTACCAGCACGGAAGTCATCAGCCCACTTGCTACCACATTCTAAGATTTCAGCAAATCTTAATTTATTTTCAAGTTTTGTGCCTTTAACAAGTTCTAACCAAGAAGATTGAATGAATGTTGTATTTCTAATTACAGCTTCATTTTGAACAGATGTACCAAATTGAATTTCAACAACATCGCCTTCTTTAATATCACCAGCAGCTAAAGCTTCGTCATAAGCTTCGTTAACTAATTGACGAGCAAGTTCTAGGTTGTAACCAGTGATTGTAGCATAAGCTTCGTCTAGAGATGCATATTTAGATACATCAACACCATAAACTCTACATAATACTTCTTTTGCACAATCTTCATTTCTATAAACACCACCATGAGCCACATCGTAGTAATGCATTGAATTGAATAGACCGAAACCAGCAAGAGAACTTGTTGTACATTTTCTATTGTATTCAGCTCTATCAATACTTAATGATAATGCTTGTCTAAACTTAACGTTAGCAAGAAGTAGTTTATTAACGCCTTCAGTTTGACGTTTTTCTAATGCTTTTCTATCTGATTGAAGTTGTAATGCACCAACAAAGTCATCTGGTGTAAAGTAAGCACGTTTACTTCCTTTATAATCTTGAGCAATTGATACGTCGATACCAATACCATCAATTTCACCAGCTTTAAATCCAATCCAAGCTGAGTTCCATTCACTGATTGTATCACAAACGATTCTATCAGTTTGATATTGGCCTTCATATGCTTTAACTTTATAACCAAACCAGTTATCATTTCTTACTAAAACATATTGTTTACCTTTTTGGAAAGATTCAAGACGATAAGGTCCCCAACTCATAGTTGTCTTTTCATCACTGTTATAAGTAGAAGTCCATAAAGAGTTGCCTTCACTAGGTTTAACTTTATTAGCTTCATAAGTAGCTTTATGAACAAGTGGTAAATTTGACATATTATAAGCAGCTTTATATGATAATGAACCATCTTCTTCTAATAATTCAAGAGTTTTATCAAGAATTAATACGATTTCATAGTCATTGCTTCCAACAAAGATACCAACTTCACTGAATGGTAGTTCAGGGAATACATAACCAAAATAGCAGAATTCTTGCCATTCTTGTTGTGCATATTCGCCTTGCTTATCATAATCTTCTAATGATTTACCATGAAGTGTAGCAATCATTGATCTCATAATTTCAACAAATTCTTTAGTTAATTTAACATAGCCTTTTTCATCAGCAGCAGCTAAAACTTTTTCAAAATCTGAACCAAATACAGCTGATCCATATGAAGCATAGTATGTAGCAAGTGAAGTTGAACCCCAGTTACCGCCATCATTAACGTTTAATACAACGTCTTTAGCAATACCATTTTGAACAACTTGAAGAGTACCTGCAGCACTTTCAACAAGTTCATCAGCACCAACATAACCAGTTAAATCACTACCAACCATGCTAGCATAGTTATAACCGCCTTGTTTAACGTAATTTTCCGCATTATGAATTACTTGTCCAGAGTTGTAGTAGCTATCAGCACGATAGTTTTTGAATTCAGGAGCAAGTTGTTCTTTCATAGTGTATACGAAATCTGCAGCTTTAATAGGAGTACCATCTTCCCATTTAAGATCTTCTCTTAATTTGATTACGTATGCACGTCCGCTTTTTTCACCTGCTTCAATACCCCATTTAGCATTTCCAGCATATTCTGATGTTACATCAGTTAGCTTAGTAGCAGCGGAGTATTCAACAACGAATTCACCAGGAACAATCTTACCATTCTTATCAAACTTATAATTGAATTCAAAGAAACTACTTCCGATATAATTCATGATTTGAGTATCATTATTATCTTGGTATGTTAATTCATTCCAGTTTGATGGAGAAACAGCGGTATATGTTCTATATGTATAAACAGGATTCTTTTCTTCTTCTTCGCTAGGTTTGTTTGGACCACCACAGCTAACAACAACGAATAGAGAAAGAACCATTACAAAAATACCTAAAAATTTCTTTAGTTTCATAAATTATTCTCATCCTTTCTTAATTTATACAAACATTATATCATATTAGATTTACAATTGCAACACTTTTTTTGATTTTTTTAAAAAAAATCAAATGAAAACGTTTTACACAAAGATTTTTTAAGGTTTATTTTAGGTCGTTTTTCCAACTTTTGCTAAGTAAAGTAAGAAAAAAAGAGAAAAAATGGACTTTTTCTCTTTTATTTATTCGCTTTCTTCGTCTTCACTTTCACCATCAATCTTAGTAAAATCATAGAAAGATTCAATATTTCTTAGTTCTTTAGGAAGAAAAATGGTGATGTCTTCATTATTATAACCAACTTGTAATTCACTTTCATTAATTATAATAGGACGTTTCAAGACACTTGGATTGTCAATAATGAATTCCACTAATGCTTGTACAGACATACTTTCAGGATCAAGTTTCTTTTCTTTAAATACCTTAGAACGGGTAGAAATAATGTCTTCAAATCCATTTTCACTATTTGCGAGCATCTTATATATATCTTCCTTACTAAGTTTAATACTGAAAATGTTCTTTTCAGAATATGGAATTTTATATTGATCAAACCATTTCTTAGCCTTACGACATGATGCACAGCTAGGAGTTGTATAAATTTGAATCATATGTTTCGCCTCTTTTCATTTTTTTACACATAAAACCACGTAATGTATTATACTACATTTTTTTTGTTTTTTCAATACTTTTTTTAAATTTTTTTATTTTTTATTTACTTGACAATTATAATAAATATGATTATAATTAAAGTGAAAACAAATGACTAGGAATAGTAAAATTAAGAAATTTATAGTGAGTGATGGATAGTGGAAACATCATATATGTATTAATTTGAATGGACCTACAATGTGAAAAGAGGAAATGCTTTTCCGTAATCTATGCGTTAAATGAATGAGGAAAGTTTACTTTCAAATTAAGGTGGTACCACGGTTAGTCTTTAGTCGTCCTTTGTCATAAGGACGTTTTTTTATATATTTATAATATAAGGAGTGATTATTATATGAAAACTATTTTATCAGGAATTCAACCTTCTGGAAAAATGACTTTAGGAAATTACTTAGGAGCAATTAAAAACTTTGTTGCTTTACAAGATAGTGAGGAAGAACAAGAATTTTTTGTTTTTGTGGCTGATTTACATGCTATTACAGTTCCCCAAGATCCTGCTACTTTAAGAAAGAATATTAGATCTTTAGTAGCCACTTATCTTGCATGTGGACTAGATCCTAAAAAGGTAACCTTATTTATTCAATCTGAAGTTCCTGCTCATACAGAGATTGGTTATTTATTACAAACTATTACCTACATTGGGGAACTTGAAAGAATGACACAATATAAAGATAAGATGGCAAAACAAGTAAGCGGTGTATCTTCTGCTTTACTTACATATCCCGTTCTAATGGCTGGTGACATCTTGTTATATAATGCTGACTATGTTCCTGTAGGTGAGGACCAAAAGCAACATCTAGAGATTACTAGAGATATTGCTCAACGTTTTAATACAAGATATTCAGAAACATTTAAATTGCCACAACCGCTTATTCCTAAGAATGGTGCCGCAAAAATTATGTCTCTACAAGATCCTACAAAGAAAATGTCTAAATCTGACCCAATTGAAAAAGCATGCATTTACCTTCTTGATGAACCAAGTTTAATTAAGAAAAAGATTGCGAGTGCCGTTACAGATAGCGATGGTACCATCAAATATGATCCTATCAATAAACCTGGAGTATCTAATCTTTTAACAATAATGTCTTGTGCAACAGGCCTTTCAATAGAAGAGTTAGTTGAAAAATACCAAGGCATCGGATATGGTGAGTTTAAATCAGAGGTTGGTGAAGCAGTCGCAAAAATGCTTGAGCCAATTCAAAAACGTTATTATGAAATTTTAAATAGTGATGAACTTGATAAAATCCTTGATGAAGGAAGAGATAAAGCTGCATACTTTGCCAATAAGATGATTAGAAAAATGAAGAAAAAAATGGGCCTTGGAAGAAATAAATAATTTATATATTATATAAAGAAAAGACTACTATTGACTGAATTAGTCATTAGTAGTCTTATTTTTTAGGCTTCTGTTACAAAGAAACTATCAATTATTCCATTTACAGATGTAACAAATTCTTCAGATGTTTCAAAACCAAGAGTTGGAAGTAATTGTAATTCATCTAACACGACCGCAAGTTTTTCAACTGTAGTATGTAGTGCAACAATATTATCTTCAGTTCCAAATCCAGTAAGAGCGGTTTTAATTTCATCTTTATCACCATTTAATATTGTAAAGATTAATTGATTTAAGTTTTTATCTTCAACAAAGGCATATAAACGTTCAATAACATCAACTAATTGAATAAGTAAGGCATTAACATTTTCTGGAGTTGCATTTGCGATTAAAGCAATTACATCAATTACTTCTTGATCAACTAGTCCTTTTAAATTAAGTTTTGGTAATAATGGTAATAAAACACTGATTAGATTTGTTATTTCTTCATTATTATTCTTTACAAGGATTACTAGATAATTAATGATAGGTTTTAAGTCATCAGCATTTTCAACAATTATTACTTTTTCTTCATACTCATATTCAACATATATTAGATTTATATCTTGACTA
>SAMEA104315437__coassemble_457_pt1 | contig 20210 bp, 17 predicted proteins | sample SAMEA104315437__metabat2_high_PE_004 | metagenome-assembled genome bin SAMEA104315437 (sample SAMEA104315437) | gut metagenome | biome: Monkey gut; feature: monkey-associated habitat; material: faeces | place: China | collected 2013
CCGGTTATCTTTAACCGGATTTTTCTTTACAAGTACACACAATTAATGATATAATCCGACTTTTGGGTCTTATTCATTATTGCGTGCATTATAATTATAAAATTAGAAACCTTAATAGTTCAAAACTATTTCGGCTCAATAAATTCTTTTGTGATATTGTGATAAATTTTTGTATTTAATCACAAAAGATTTTTGGAATCATCACAAAAGAATTTATAGAACCAATATTCGTTGCAGAGTTTTATTTTGTAAAAGATAAGTTTGTAGATTTTTCAAAGCATATTTACGATATTACGATAATGTATCCATTAGATAGAATTCGTGATTTATTAAATAATGCAGAAAAACTTATTAAGTTAATTGAATATAAAAGAGTAGAAGAAATTCATAGACAAGGCGGTATTCCTCAAGATTTAGAAATTAAAAATTTTAGTTATCTAAATAATATTGAATTTTATAATAGTGAACAATTCAATAAGGCATTAAATACTATTCATAATATTTATGTTTTTGATAAAAAAGATAAAATCGATATTAAACAAATACAAGAAACATTAAATAAGTTGAGTTTAATATTTGATGATTTAAAAACTGTTAAAAGGTGAAAAAGAATTAGTTACAAAATGTAAATGAGAAAAAGATAATAGAAAAGTATAAAAATATTGAATAATTATTTGTTCTAGTAATGATGAAAAGAAATTAAAAAACTTATATTAGCTAAATAATAAATAAAACTAATCTTTCCCATAGAAAATATCTTTTAGATAAAATATAAAGAAAAGAGCACATCGCATAATTATGTGCTCTTTATAAATTATTATTACCTGAATTATCAACAAGACTAATTACTACTTCTAAGTTTCCGTTTTTAATTCTAATTTCATCAATTAATTCTTTTTCATTACTATCTTTTTTTAAGATGACTAAATATGTAAGTCGCATTAAACTTCCTAGATTTAAGGTTTTGACTTGTTGAAGTTCAAATTTCTCAAGTGATTTCTCGAAGGTATCTTGAAAAATATCAGGATAATTTAAATCCTCAGGAATGGTAATTTTAATTATTCTCTCTAAAGTTTGTTTTTTCTTTCTAGAGTTATAGAAGTTAACCATTATGATTAAGAGATCCATAATAATGGTAAACAAAACTCCATAAGCAAGATAACCTACCCCAACAATTAATCCAGATGTCATTGCCATGAAGATTACCGAAATATCATAGGCACTACCTCCCACAGTACGGAATCTAACAAGTGAGAATGCTCCAGCAATCGCCACCCCAATTCCTAGATTACCATTAACCATCATAATGATGATACTAACTACGGAAGGAAGAATAAAAAGCGATAAACTCATAGTTTTATTATTTTTATTTTTAAAATTATAACTGAAGAAGTAAGAAACCCCAATAATAAGGGATACAAGTAAACAAAATAAAAACTTGTATACACTAAGAGTCGACTGGGTTTCATTTTGAAAAATGCTATTAAATAATTTATCCATATATTAATTCTCCTTGTTCATGATTTTTAATAATTTCTTTATATGCTTCACCATATTTAGAAAAAGATTGTTTATACAAATGATTAGATGACAAAAAATTAACAAGAGCAAGCGGAAGTCCAACCGCAGACTTAATTTCCATTAAGATAACATCATCATCAAGTAGTTTATCTCCAAAAATTCCATATTTAAAATCTAAATAATCTAGTCGGTATAAAATATGATCATCAAAGGTAATTCTAAGAGAAGGAATGTCTTTATAATAATATGATTTACGTTCATAGGAAATAAACATTTTTCTTTCTAGATTAGGATAAAACCTCAAAAAATAGTTTATCTCTTGGCCAATTTGAGATGATGAAAAATTTAAATAGTTATTAATATCTAAATAATTAACTTTCTCTCTTAGTTTATAAACAATGCCATCATACTTTTTCTTTAATTCAACAAAAACTAAATTATCATCTTTAAATTTCCCATATGTTCTAAGACGTAGTTTTTCTTTATAAAAAGGTTTCTCTAAAGATTTTCTAATTAAACTAAAATTAGATGTATCATAATAAATATTAGAAATCAAACTTTCAAAGTATTCATCTTTTAAAAGTAAGTCTTTAAATATAGTCAACATCTCTTCATAAGTCTTTCGAGAAATTAAATATTTAAATTCATAACGTTTAAAGTATTTATCCATCATCTCACCATCTTTCATCAAAAATTATATAATAGATACTTTAAATGAACTTAAAAAATATAAATAAAATCTAATTTTATCAAAAAACTTGAAAAAATATTAATAGTGTGTTAAAATTACTATTGTTATGTTGTAAAAGATAACTTTTATAACAAATTCTTAACAACAATAGTAATGAACATACTTTTTGATAATATGTATGGCACATGACATCATGAAATTATTACTACTAAAGACTGTTACTATTCTTATTATTAAAGAACATTATTAATATTTTAAGAAAGAAGGTGAGTGGTTATTATCTCTAAAGTTTAGAACTAAAGGGATAATAGCCACTTTTTTTAAATTTTTTAAGAAAGGAGAATTAAATGCATACTAAACGAAACTGGTTAATTTGGTTGATCGTTTTTATTACAGGATTAGTATCAATATTACTTGTGACTTTAGTCATTTCAGCTTATTACAAAAATCAACAACCAACAACTTATCGTGTTAAGTTCTATGAACAAAATAAGAAGATTGTAGAAATTGTAAAAGATAAGAATGATCGCATAAGTGATAAAGAAATTAGTGAAATTAATCGCTTAGTATCTAATGTGGACAACAAATACTATTTATCTTGGTCAACAACAAAAGATGAGTATCAAGAAGCTAAATTTAGTGAAATAAACAAAAATCAAAATGTTTATTTATTTAGATTTAAGAATACTCTTGATATCAATGTTGTTGAAACTAATCTATTCAAATATGAATTATCACTTGAAGGTCCATTAAAAAGAGGAGATTCATTTACCATGAAAGTTACTCCTATTAATGAAGCAAAAGATCTTCAACCATATCTTCTTGTAAATGGTGAAAGACTAAATGCAAGTGAAGATGGATTATTCCATATTGAAGATGTAAAAAAAGACCTAACAATCGAAGTTGACTTCCTACATACAGCCAAAATCATTGTTGAAGAACAAGAATTTACTTATACAGGTTATGATCAAAAAATCAGCTTTAATCTAATTGATGATTTAGGTAATATTTTACCCAAATACTCATGCAAAGTAACTTACCTTTATGATGGTAAAGCATGTAAGAAATTGGTTGATGCTGGAGTATACACTGTTACAATCGAATATCAAGAAGATAGTTACTATGTAAAACCTGTAACCTTCCAAGTAGAAGTGAAGAAAGCTGAACCAAAGCTTGCGATCTTCAACAAAGAATTTGAATTTAATGGTGAAACCCAATCACTAACCAAAGAAGACATTGTAACTGATAGTGATGGTGAAATTGAATTTGCCAACAATCAGTTTAAAGAACGTGGATTACACTACATTGAAGTAACGGTAAAAGAGTCTAAAAACTATCTATCAAAGACAATTACAGCGGAAATATTGGTTAAGAAAGGAATGCCAGAAATTATCGAAAATCCTGAAGCTTCCCTTGGATTTAGTGGAGCAACCCTTGCTTCCATTAAACTAAATGGTGGTAAAACTTCAGTACCTGGAAATTTTGAGTTTGTTCATCCAAACAAAAACTTAATTGATGGTATCAATCAATATGAAGTAATATTTGTTCCAACTGATGCACGTAATTACGTAAAAGTTAAATTTAACATTTCTGTTAATACACTTTCAAACGAAGAAATGCTAAGACGTGTACAAACTGATAGAGTTAGTGCTCAAAATGAAATTCAAAAACTAAAAGATAAAACCATCAACCTAAATGATCCCGAGTTTAAAGATTTTCATCTATTAACAAAAGGAAAAGAATATGGAAGTGAAATCACTTGGATTTCTACATCATCTGTTCTTCAAATCACAAGTGATGGTACAATCCAACTAAATGGTCCTGCTGGTACTTACCAAGTAGAAGTAGTAGGATACTTCATCTTAGGTAACGCTGTAGAATACTTAACATTTAGTATTACGATTGTTATTAATGAATAACAACTGTTATTAGTGAGTAACAACAAAAAAACTAGATAACAAATGAGTGAATGTATCTAGTATCAAATTAGCAAATTCTAAATAGGGTAAAGATAAAAAATAGAGAAAGGGAAAGGCAAAAAATAATGAAGAAAAAATTATCTTTAATCTTCGTTTTCATGTTCATGCTACTTGGCCTAGTTGCTTTAAATACTAAACCAGTCATGGCTGCAAGCGAAACTGAAGTCGAAGCTGAACTAAACAACATCGTACTTCCCGACAAAGCAATTATCGATTTTCCAGTTGTAAGCGTAAGTGTTTATGGCTCAACAATTGAATGGAAATCCGATAGAACTGATGTAATCAGTGTTCCTACAAATGGTGGTTGGACTACAGTTAAAAGACAAAACGTTGATGTAACTGTTACTTTAACTGTAACTTTAACTAATGGAGAAATCGTTAAAACAAAAGATTTTGAAGTAAAAGTACCTAAAGGAACAACTCTAACTAATACATACAAAATCGAATATGTATTAAACGGAGGAACAAACAACGCTCAAAATCCAACTGAATATAAAGTTGGTGAAACTAAAGAACTTCTTGCTCCAACAAAAGGAGAAGTAGAGTTCCTTGGTTGGTTTAACAATGAAAAGTTTGAAGGTGAAGCTATCACATCACTTCCAAAAGGCTTAAGTGGTGACTATAAGCTTTATGCTAAATGGGCACCTGCAACAGTTACAGGAATTGAAGTTACAACTCTTCCTACAAAAGTTAACTATAAAGCATTAGAAACTTTTGATAAAACTGGTCTTGTTGTAAGTAAACTTTTAAATGATGGTACAAAAGAAGTAGTTGCTTTAGATGAATTAACATTTGATAAAGATGTTCTTCACTTTGGTTATGACAAAGTAGTAGTTAAATGGAATGAATTCACAACTGAGTTTGCTATTACAGTTGCTAAAAAAGATTATGATCTATCAGGAATCAAGTTTGAAAATGTAGCGTTAACTTATAATGGTCAAGCGCAAACAATCAACTATACTGGCGATCTTCTTGATGGTTTAACTGCAACAGTTGAAGGTAGTGCAACTAATGTTACTACAACTCCTGTTACAATCACATTAGTTTTCACAAACACAAATGCTGATTACAATACACCTGAAAATATGACTGCAGAACTTACAATAACTAAAGCTCCATTAAAAGTTACCGCAAGTAGTGCAAGCATTAAAGTTGGTGAAGATGTTCCTAGATTTACAGCTTCATATGATGGTTTTGTAAATGGCGAAACTGCATCAGTATTAAAGGGAGAATTAACAATCACTTGTTCTGCAACTAAGACATCTCCAGCTGGTTCATATGATGTTATTCCATCAGGACTAACTGCAGAAAACTATGAAATTGAATTTGTTAATGGTACATTAACAATTACATCTGGTACTTACACAATTGTAGCATCTAATACTACAGTTACATACAATGGTGAAAACCAAATGTTCACAGTTGTACTTAAAGATGGTGAAACTGTAATTGAAGGTATTACTTTCACATATACTCTTAATGATGCAGCTTTCACAGGTGCAACAAATGCTGGAACTTATGAAGTAACAGTATCATATAATAGTGAAACATATGGTCAAGGTACTACAGTTGTTACATTTGTAATTGAAAAAGCAAACTATAATTTAGATGGTATTTCACTAGATCAAACTGCTCTAACTTACAATGGTGAAAAACAAAACTTAAAACTTGTAGGTACACTTCCAGAAGGTGTTACAGCTGTATTTAGTGAAGGTTTAACAAATGTTGGTACAAAAGAAATCGTTGTTACATTTACTCATGAAAATGCTAACTACAATGAAATTACAACAACATTAACAGGTACTTTAACAATCAATGCTAAAGCTCTTGAAAATGATATGTTTGATGTAATTCCAGAACAAGCATACACTGGTTCTGCAATTACACCAGAAGTAACTGGTAAATTCAATGGTACTGCACTTGTATTAGGCACTGACTTTGATGTTGAATATACTAGTAATACTGATAAAGGTACTGCAACAGTAACAGTTGCTGGTAAAGGTAACTTCACTGGTGAAATTACATTAACTTTCGTTATTGGTGACAGTGCTCCTGAAAAAGCAAAAGCTGCAAGAGAAGCATTAGAAACTAAATATGCATCTGTATTAACTGGTACACTTGCATCAACTGTTACTAAACTTGATGTAGTAGCTGAAAATGGTTCAGTAATCACTTGGGCATCTAATAATACAGTATTATCAGTTGCTGAAGATGGAACAGTAACAATTCTTGCTGCTGAAACTGATCAAGAAGTAACTCTTACTGCAACTATTTCTTATGGTGATGTTTCTCCTGAATATGCAACATTCAAGTTCACAGTTAAAGGTACTAAAATTACTGAACATGCTGGTACAGAAGAAGATCCATTCACAGTAGAAGATGCTTTAAATATGATTGAAACATTAGAAAATGGTGCAACTACACCTGATCAATATTATGTAAGAGGTATTATTACTGCAATAGAAGAAGTTAGTACACAACATGGTAATGCAACATTTACAATTGAAGTTGGCGGAAAATCAATTAAATGCTTTAGATTATTAAACTTAGGAAATATTAAATTTACTGCTGAAAATCAAATTTTAGTAGACGATGAAGTTGTAGTACTAGTAAAACTACAAAAATTCGTAAAGAATGAAGTTGTTACTCCTGAACTTTCAGATGGTTATATTTATTCAATTAAAAAGGTAGAATATAATGTAACTCTTGATGCAAATATGAAAAATGGTACTGCTACAATTTCAGCTGATAAAGTTGAAGGTGGCTCTACAGTAACAATTACATTTACTCCTAATGAAGGCTATCAAGCAGGAACAATCATAATTAATGGTGGCTCACCAATTAGTGTTTTAGGTAAAACAAGTTATGATTTAGTAGTTACTGAAAATGTTGAACTTGTGGTAACATTTGTTGAAAACTCTGTTGCTGCACCAACATATGAACTTGTAACTGATATAACAACTTTAAAAGCTGGAGATATTATAGTAATTGCATCTAAAGATGGAAAAAAAGCTTTAGGAAATACACGTACTAAAAACAATATACCTGCAGTTAATACATCAACTAAGGATAATAATTTAGAAATTAGTGATGATGTTCAATTAATTACTTTGGGAGTTGGTAGTGTAGAAGGATCATATTCATTTAATATTGGAAATGAATATTTATGTTCTGCATCTTCTTCAAAAAATTACTTAAAAACAGAAACATCATTATCTGAAAATTCTAGTTGGAAAATAGAAATAACAACTGATGGAACTGCCACAATTACTTCGCATGGATTAAATACTAGAAATATAATTAGATATAATTCAAATAATAATATATTCTCTTGCTATGCTAGTGGACAAGGCGATGTAGTAATTTATAAGCAAGTTACTGCATAAAAATAAACTAAATTTAAAAATCCCCTCAAGTTATTTGAGGGGGTTCTTTTATAATATCTTGATATTATACTCAATATTTGTTGTTAGGTAGGAATCTTTGATTCCAGAAAGATAATCAATGTTGAATACATCAATATGATATTCATCCATGGTTTGTTTTAGTTGGTTTAGGTCAGTTGTTATTTTTTTGATTAGTTCTTTAGTATAGTCTTTTGTACTATCTTGTTTGTTAACGAAGGTTCCTGATGCTGTAATGTTGATTTTTAAGGTTTTGTTAGTTAGTTTCTTTTTTAGTTTGTATTCAAAAACTAAAAAGTCAAATTCTTTATAGCTGATGACGTTTTTGGATAGTTTGTTTAGATGTTTTAGTCCATTGAGATTGTTAAAGGTAAATGAAGATAAGAGATAGTCATCAGTCATATAACTATATCCCGTAATGTCTATTGATGTTATGGGATTATCTTTTTCATAGAAGATGTCTTCTGATACGGTTAGTATTGGGTATGATGGGGTGTATGTTGAGATTAGAATATCGTTAATATAATCAAGGTAGGTTATTTCTTTGGCTTTGTTGATGGTATCGTTATTGATGAGGATGGTGTAGTAAGCACTAGTTTCAGAGAAATTATTGACATTGTAGATTTTTAGTAAGTCATCAGATGTGGTGTAGACATAGAATGTTGGGTAGAACTCAGTACTTAGTTTGATATGTTTGTAAAGATGTAGGATACTTCGTCTGGTAAAGAAAGTGTCTTTTAGAACTAGGGTTCTAATGTGACTATATTGTAGTCTGATGTTTGAATGTCTATTGATATTAGATAGTGCTTCAGCAATACTTTTTCCTTCACCCTTACAGATGTAACCAAGAGAATCAGGGGAAGCTGTACCATACTCACTTCTAGAGATGTTAAAGTTATTTAAGATGTATAAATAGACAGTGTATGTTTCTTTTTCTTCACTATAGTCTAAACCCATACTTGCGACATAGGCATTCGCAGTAACTTCTGCATAATCATTTTTCTTAGATAAAACACTGATGGTAAATATAGATACAATTAAAGTAATAATAATGGTAAAAATTGATTTTGCTTTATTCATAGTTTACCCTCCTTTTGGGGAAAGAAGAAGTTTTTAATACCTTTAAGTTTGAAGGGACTAAATGGCGAGAAGAGTGATACCCCTACTGACTTTTGATGACCAAAGTAAAGAAGGGTGGTAATAATCCCAATGGAAAACCCTAGTAAACCAAAGGTATAAGATAGAATTAGATTATATAATCTAAACAAATCAATTGAGGTAACTAAATGAGGATTGTTTGTTATCGCAAAGCTACTAACGTAAGATATTGAAGTAAGTAGTAAGACACTTTCGCCAACAATCCCTGATGAAATCGCATTTTGACCAATGAAAAGACCACTAAAGATAATAATAATGTTTTGAACATAGTTGTTAGGACTTCTACTAGATATTAATCTAAAGAACTCAAAGAGGAATAAGACAATAATACTTTCAATAAATAAAGGAAAAGTAGTACCACGCTCCGTGATTTGGATATTTGCCATAAAAAGATTAGAAAAAAGAGTTGGATGAAAGTTAGTTAAAGCAATAATTAAACCAATGGAAAAAACCGAAAGAAAGAAAAACAAAATTGTAAATGCTCTTGCGAAAAAGGTGTAATACTTAGGTTCATTAGCTTCGTTTTTAATGGTAGTAAACATCGTAAGTGTAGTAGGAAGAATCGATACCACTGGTGAGTTATCAATTAAGATGACAGCTTTACCATCAGTTAAGGATGTAACCACATAATCAGGAGAACTTGTATTAAAGACATTTGGTAAAAGGGATGATCCTTTAAAGGCTTTGTTTAAATCATTGATGTTAGTGAGGGATTCTTTATTATAAGAACTTAAGGTTTCTTTGGTTTTCTTAATATAAGGCAAATTCTTAAATTCTTCTAAATAAATAAGGATGGTATCCGTTTTAGATGTTGTACCTAAGATGTATTTTTCAACAATCAAGTTTTCACTTTTGATTCTTTTTCTAATTAATGCTAGATTATCATGGATATTTTCAATAAAGCCATCATGACTATCTAATAAATTAACCGGATCAAGCTCACTGGGAGTGGGAGCTCTTTTAGGTATTTTAGAAATATTAACAAGGTAAAATTCTTCATCATCAATGTTAAGAATTAAACTTCCTTTATTTAAAACATAAGAAAAATGACTTTTGGTAAATTCACTTAAGCGAAGAAAGATTCCGGGAAATGTTGTATCAAGATGGTTATAGTTAGTAGTATCAATTTTATCTAGATAAAATTTATTAAATTCTTCAAGATTAAACATTGATGAGAAGAAGTATGAAGTAAGATTTAATTTATTTTGCTTGGTTTTGATAATCTCTAAATCTTCTTGTTTTTGTTTGATTTCTTGTAATAGACTATCAACTAGTAGTTCTTTCATGATGTTTGTACCTCCAAAGTGAAACAATAATCAAAATAATTAAAACACTTAAAAATAAAATTATGGGATAAAAGTATAAAAACTTAAAATTAATATTATACATCATAAAGATGCAAATAACACCGATACTTAATGAGATAAAGAAGCGATAAAAGATATTGTTTTTGGCTTTTAAGTAGATTCTAAATAACTCAAGATTAAATAAAGTCTTTAAAAGCATATAAGAACAAATAGAAAGACATAAGAAATTATCTAAATGCTCTATATACTTAGGTCCATAGTATAATTTATAACGATATAAAGCGGGAAAGTCTAATCCTTCATAATATTGAAAATTAACAAAAGTATAACTATCAAGAACATACCAAGAAGAAAAAATTACGGCGATGATGGTTCCTAAAATTAAACTATATTTAGATGTTGGTTTAGTCTCTGTGGGAATGAATATTAAAAGGATATTATCAAGCATTAAACCTAAAAGTCCAAGTAGAAGATAAGGTTTATCAAATTTAAAGGTAATAGGAAGTAGTAATCTAAAATCTTTATTATAGACATTTGCGATTACAAAGATTGTTAAAGCAAATAATGTAATATAACATATTAAAGTAATACTTTCTAAGTTTTTTATCGTAATAAAGCCAAAAAGCATCACAAAAAATAAAGTAATGGTAATAAGTAAATAACATGGAGTAATGAAATAAAAATGATAAGAAAGAATTCTAAAAGTAATATAGATCAGAATAACTGTACTAACTAAAAGATAAATTAAAAGAAGAATTCTTGTTAAAAATCCTTTTAAGATGGCTGATTGATAGTTATCAATTAACTTTGGTACTAACAAATAAATTAAACAGGTAATAATACCAAGAATTAAAGGTACAAAGTATGCTGATTCAGGGTATAACTTCATGGCAATATTTGATGTAACCATACAATTTAAGAATAATAAATTACAACAAGATAGAAAGACAACTTTTAAATTTAACTTCATATATTTACCTCCACTTATTTAATATTTTTTGTAAAAAAAATAAAAAAATAACTAATTTTCCATATTTTCCATTATTTGTTATAAAAGAGAAAAAAAGAAATAAAAAATAATTAAATAAATAGTAAAAAAATTAAAATTTTCTAAAAACCATCGATATCCTAAAAATTACTTAATTTTAGGAATTTGATAAAGGATTCCTTTTTAAGTATACTTTACTATATCAGGAAGGAGGAAAACTATGTTAAATATTGTTACCCTAGTTGGGGTCTTACAAGAAAATCCCGAATTAAAAGAATTTGAATCAGGCGTAAAAGGAACCTTTATTACTTTACGTGTGGTTAAACCTTTTAAATCAATGGATGGAAACTATGAATCGGAGTTTATTAAATGTGCCTTATGGGAAGGGATTGCGAGCAGCACCTGTGACTTTTGTACCAAAGGGGATATAATTGGTATCAGAGGTCGTTTAACCGTAAGAAGTGAGGATATAACCTTTGAGGTTGATAATCAAGTCTATCATAAAAAGATTAACTCTCTCCAAGTAATCGCAGAAAGAGTGTCTTTTATCGCTGTAAGTAAAAGAAAACAAAATGACCAAGAATTTGCTTATCAAGATGCAGAGTAGCTAAATTTTTTATTTTTTGTGTCTTATCTTGTGTCAAGTAGATAATCCTTAACTATTTATTTTGACGTTTGCTAAAAGAATTCTCCGATATAGTTTAGCAGGAAAACACCTCTTTAATTAGAGGTGTTTTTTCTTTGTTCTTTTTTCTAGATTTATTTTTTTTAATATGATATAATATCAAAAAAAATAGATGGAGGTAAGATATGAAACAATATTTAGAGTTATGTGAACATGTATTAAAAGATGGACATTTTAAAGGGGATCGTACAGGAACGGGTACTTATTCTATCTTTGGGGCACAAATGAGATTTCCTTTATCGGAAGGCTTTCCTCTTTTAACAACTAAAAAAGTATATTTAAAAGCTATTATTTATGAACTATTATGGTTTATCAAAGGTGACACCAACATTAAGTATTTAGTAGATCATGGTGTAAGAATATGGAATGAATGGCCATATGAAAAATATAAAAATAGTAGTGACTATCAAGGGGAAACGATTGAAGAGTTTGTTGAAAAAATCAAAAATGATGATGTTTTCGCGAAACTTCATGGTGATTTAGGTCCCGTGTATGGAAAACAATGGCGTGCTTTTGGCATTGGTGATTATAAAGTTGACCAACTAATGAAAGTAATCAATGAAATAAAAACTAACCCTAACTCAAGACGTCTAATTGTTTGTGCTTGGAACCCTCTTCAAGTTGATGAGATGGCTCTACCTCCATGTCATAGTTTATTCCAATTCTATGTTAATGATGGTAAACTATCATGTCAACTATATCAACGTTCAGCCGATTTATTTTTAGGTGTACCATTTAACATTGCTTCATACTCCCTACTTACCATGATGGTCGCAAAAGTTTGTGGTCTTGGTCTTGGTGATTTTGTGCATACGATTGGTGATGCTCATATTTACACTAATCATATTGACCAAATCAAAGAGCAATTATCACGTACTCCAAGAGCTCTACCTCAAATGAAGATTAATCGTGATACAACTAATATTGAAGATTTTGTATATGAAGACTTTGAACTTGAGGGATATAATCCATATCCGCCAATTAAAGGTAAGGTGGCTGTCTGATGTTTGCTTTGATTGTCGCAATGGATGAAAAAAACCTCATTGGAAATGGTAATGACCTACCTTGGTACTATCCTGATGATTTAAAGTATTTTAAAAAGGTAACCAACTTTAAAGCTGTTTTAATGGGATATAACACTTATATGTCAATAATTAACCGTAATGGTAAACCACTTCCTAATCGTGCTAACTATGTTTTAACAAGCAAAGAAGAAATCCCTTCAACTGGGGTTATCGTAACTAACCTTGATGAATTAATCGACGCCTACAAGGATCAAGAACTATACTGTATTGGTGGAAGAATGGTATATCAAGAAATGTTACCATTAGTTGATAGATTGTATATCACAAGAATCCCCGGAACTCATGAAGGTGATGTTTTCTTCCCCGAAATTAATTATAATGAATTTAATTTACTTGGTAAAAGTAGAGAAAAAGACTTAGTATTTGAAGTCTATGAAAGGATTAAAAAATGATATTTCCTTTATCTTTAATTATTGTCTTTGGGGGGACTGCTCTTAGTTTATACCTTACAATATCAAATAACGTTGCTTGGTATTTTTGTATATTTATTGCTTTAGGGACTTTCCTATTAACGGTTGGCATCTTTTGTTTAATCATTATGTTCTTACTAGTGACTCTTGGTCACAAACTTTCTAAAACTTACAACCCTAAGGGTAAATTTAGATGGTTCTTTATGACTGATGTCGCAAGATTTAGTTGTTTCTGGCTTGGGGTTAGAATTAAAGCCCATGGCCTTGAAAAACTACCAAAAGATACTAACTTTGTTATTTACTCTAATCATCAAAGTTATCTTGACATGTTTATTCTTTATTTAGTCTTTAAAGATTACCCTCATGCGACAATGTACAAAAAGATTATTGATACTTACCCTCTTGCATCAGGAATGGCTAAGGCCTTAGGTGGTATCCCCATTGATCGTGATGATGACAAGGAAGCCCTAAAAGTAATCTTAAAGATTATTAGTGAAGTCAAAAAAGGTTTAAACTTTCTTGTATTTCCCGAAGGCACTAGATCAAAAGGGCTTTATATGCATAAATATAAAGCTGGATCATTCAAAATATCTGAAAAAGCGATGGTTCCAACCGTTCTTGTTGCCATCGATGGTTCCTACCAAAAGAAGATGACAATTCCTTTTATTAGAACCCCTATCTATGTCAATATTGTTGAGGTTATTGATCCATCAAGATATCAAGAAATGAACACCCAAGAACTCGCAAGTCTTGCTCATGACTTAGTAGAAGCAGATATTAATAAAGCAAGAACAACATACCGTTATTTAAAACCAGCTAAGAAATACCTAAATAAGAATAAATGGGATGACTAAAAAGCTTTACCAATCAGGTAAAGCTTATTTCTTTTATTTTTCCTTCTGCTAAATCATCAAGATTAAAAGGACCAATTGCTATTCTTTTTAATTCTTCAACTCTATTTCCAGCATTTATTACTGCTCGTCTAATTTGGTGGTATTTACCATCACTAAGAGTGAGTTTAATTTGATAATCATCAATTATATCTACTTTCATTTCATTAGTTAGTTTTCCTTTAATCGTGATTGGTTTTGATAACTCTTTTATAAAAGAAGAAGTAAGAGGATTTTTAAGTTGTACAAGATAAACTTTTTCAAAACTATCTTTACACTTCTTAATTAATGCTCCATCATTAGTAAGAAGAACTAACCCCATAGAGTCAACATCTAATCTGCCAGCTGGGACTACCTTGTAGGGAATGTTAAGATGCTTAATGTAACTTTTAGCTTCGTTTGTAATATCACATCTTATCCCACGTGGTTTATTGTATAAATAGTATACATGAGGAACTTCTTCAATAACAATGTTATTAACCGTAACAACATCACCAGGTTTTACCATCCAAGTTAGTGGATAAACCTCATTATTGATCAAGATTTTATTTTCTTTACAAAGTAAATTAATCTCTGATTTAGTGTAAAAAGTATTATGTTTTAAATATTGATAAAGTCTCATAAAATTTACCTCAAGGATATTTTATCATAAAAGTGAAATAGATGGGTAAAATAAGAATTGATAAAACAAATAAAAAGGTTTGCAAAAAGAACATAGTTATGGTATAATCATTTTATATTATATAATAAGGAGAACAAGCAATGAGAGTTGTTGATATTATTACTAAAAAAAGAGATGGTTTTAAACTATATAAAGAAGAAATTGAATTTATTATTGAGGGTTATGTAAAAGGTAATATTCCCGACTATCAAGTAAGTGCCTTCCTTATGGCAGTATACTTTAAAGGAATGGACAAAGAAGAAAGCTATCAATTAACAAACGCTATGCTTCATAGTGGTGAAGAAATTGATTTATCCCGTATTAATGGAGTTAAAGTAGATAAACATTCAACTGGTGGTGTAGGAGATAAAACCAGCTTAGTTGTAGCACCACTTGCGGCATCATTTGGTGTAAAAATGGCTAAAATGTCAGGAAGAGGTTTAGGACATACGGGAGGAACTCTAGATAAGCTTGAATCAATTCCAGGTTTTAGAATTGAAATCACTGCTGATGATTTCTTTAAACAAGTAAATGAAATCGGTCTTGCGATAATCGGACAAAGTGCCAACATTACTCCAGCTGATAAAAAGCTATATGCTTTACGTGATGTTACCGGAACTATTGAATCAGTACCCCTAATTGCATCTTCAATCATGTCTAAAAAGTTAGCAAGTGGAGCTGACCATATTGTATTAGATGTAAAAGTTGGTAAAGGTGCCTTCATGAAAAACTTAGATGATGCGACTGTTCTCGCAAAAGCAATGGTTGAAATTGGATCATTAGCTCATCGTGATACCGTAGCAACCCTAACTGACATGTCACAACCACTTGGATGTGCTGTTGGAAACAGTCTTGAAGTAATTGAAGCCATTGAAACCCTAAAAGGAAAAGGACCAAAGGATTTTACCGAACTTTGTGTAGCTTTAACAGCTGAAATCCTTTTAATTGCTAAAATCGCAAAAGACCCAGATGAAGCAAGACAACTTGTACTTGATGCTATTCATGATGGAAGAGGCCTTGAAAAATTACGTCTAATGATTAAATACCAAGGCGGAGATCCAAATGTCATTGATGACTATACACTATTCAAACAAGCAGGACAAATCATAAATTTAGAATACCTCGATGATTTAGATGCTTATGTTGAAGAAATCGATGCTCTAAAAATTGGTGAGGCCGCAATGCTTCTTGGTGCCGGTCGTGCAACCAAAGAAGACATCATTGATCCAAGTGTTGGTATTGTTCTTCACAAAAAAGTTGGTGACAAAGTTACTAAAGGTGATGTTATCGCAAGTATCTATACTAATGGCTTAAATACAGATGAAGCTATGCAAATGATTTTTGATGCTTACGTTTTAACAATCGAAGAAGTAAAACCTCATGATATCATTTTAAAGATTGTTAGATAACAATATACAAGGGAATGCACATGCATTCCCATTTTTAAATTTATTTAAAAATTCTATTTGCCAAAAATGAAAAAAATTGATTTTTGGAAAATAATGTGGTATAATATTAACGAGGTGATAATAATGAAACTTATCAAGCGTGATTTTTATCTTGAAAAAATGAAAAATGTTATGGGTACTCCTGATATAAAAGTAATTACAGGTGTACGTCGTAGTGGAAAATCTAAATTGTTAGAAGCATTTAAACAATATGTTATCGATAATATTCCTAATGCTAATATCATTCATATAAATTTTAATCTTGAAGAGTTTGAAAAACTTAAAGATTATCATGCTCTTAATACGTATATCAAAAATTCTTATGTAGAAGGTGCTGATAATTTTGTTTTAATTGATGAAGTTCAATTATGTCCTAATTTTGAACTTACAATTAACAGTCTTCATGCTCAAGAAAAATATGATATTTATCTAACTGGTTCAAATGCTTTTTTATTAAGTTCTGATTTAGCTACTCTTTTTACAGGAAGAACATTTGAGATAAAGGTATATCCATTTTCCTTTAAAGAATATCTAGAATATTTTCAACCATCAAATATTTATGAGGCATTTGATAACTATATTAAAGAAGGTGGAATGTCAGGTTCTTATTTATACCATGATCTTGAACTAAAGTATGACTATATTAAAGAAGTTTTTAATACGCTTATTCTACGAGATATAAGACAAAAATATAAAATTAGAAATACGATGTTAATGGATAGACTTGTAGATTATTTAATGGATAAAGTGTCTAACCTTACTTCAGTAAGGAATATCGCTGATACTTTTACTTCTAATAAAGATAAAATCAATCATATGACAATAAGTAGTTACATTCAATACCTCTGTAATGCTTTCGCGTTTTACAAAATTCGTCGTTATGATATTCATGGAAAAAAATATCTTTCATCAAATGACAAATATTATTTAAGTGATCATGCTTTTCGTTATGCTAAACTTGGAACTAAAAATCTAGATTATGGTAGAGTTGTTGAAAACATTGTTGCAGTTGAGTTACTACGTCGTGGATATGAAGTTTATATTGGTGTTTTATATAAAAAAGAAATTGATTTTGTAGCAATAAAACGTAATGAAAAAATCTATATTCAAGTTTCTGATAATATTTCAGATTCTGAAACTTTTAAGCGTGAAGTTTCTCCACTTTTACAGATTAAAGATGCCTATCCTAAGATGGTAATCGCAAGAACCCATCATGAGCAATATGATTATGAGGGTATTACAATTATCGATATTGCTGATTGGCTAAGAAAGTAACGATAATTTTAATAAAAATTAATTTAACTAATTGATAAGGGAATGCATAAGCATTCCCATTTTTAAATTAATCTTTTCTAATATTTTGAATTTTTTATAAAAATGGAGTATAATAATAAAAAATCAGGAGGATTACCTATGAAATATTTAAAAGACATTGAGAACTACACTCCTAAACTTAATTTACTAGAAACTGAAATTGCGATAAAGTTTGTTAAAGATACATTTGAAAGAAGACTTGCTGAAAGTATGGCCTTAACGAGAGTTTCGGCTCCCCTTTTTGTTAGTTCAACCTCAGGGATTAACGACTACCTAAATGGATGGGAAAAGGTAATTAAATTTAAACCGCTTGCTTTAGATAAGGAACTTGAGATTGTCCAATCACTTGCTAAGTGGAAACGTGTATCTTTAAAGAAATATAACTTTCAAGAAGAAACTGGTCTTTATACCGACATGAATGCAATAAGAAAAGATGAAGATTTAGATGCGATTCATTCTTTATATGTTGACCAATGGGACTGGGAGAAAGTAATCAAAAAAGAAGAAAGAAATCTTAACTATTTAAAAGAAATAGTTGAAGTTATCTATAAAGTAATCGTTGATACCCTAAATGATGTTAAAGAGAAATTTCCAAGTATCACTACTACTTTACCTAATAAGATTCATTTTATTACTAGTGAAGAACTTCTAAAGATGTATCCAAATGCAACTAAAGATGAAAGAGAAAATGCTATATGTAAAAAGTATCAAGCGGTTTTTATTATTGGAATTGGAAAATCCTTAAGTAATGGTCTTCCTCATGACTCTAGAGCCGCTGACTATGATGATTGGAATTTAAATGGAGATATAGTCGTATGGAACCATGTAATCAATCATGCCTTTGAACTTTCCTCAATGGGAATAAGAGTAGATGACCAAAGTTTAATTGAACAATTAACAATTAAAAATGAATTAGATAAGTTAAATAATGAATATTGTCAAAAAATAATCAACCATGAACTACCTTTAACAATAGGAGGAGGCATTGGTCAATCAAGATTATGTATGTTAATGCTTGAGAAAGCCCACATTGGTGAGGTTCAAGTATCAAGTTGGAGTGATAATTACTTACATGAACTTGAAAAAAAGAATATCCATTTATTATAGGAGGATTATATGCGTGGATGTGGAATACTACTACCTGTAAGTAGCTTACCTGGTAAATACGGAATAGGAACCTTTGGAAAGGAAGCTTATGATTTCATTGATTTATTAAAGAAGATGAACCAAACATACTGGCAAATCTTACCACTTGGACCTACAACTTTTGGAGACTCTCCATATCAAACTTATAGTACGTTTGCAGGAAGCGAGAACTACCTAAATTTAGAAGAATTATATCAAGATAAACTAATTACTAAGAAAGAACTAGACAGTATGGTTACTCCTCTTAGTAATGTTGATTATGTCAAACTAAAAGAAACTAGATTGCCTCTTTATAAAAAAGCCAGTAAGAAGTTCTTTCAAAAACTTCCTCAAGATTTTGAAGAATTTCAAAAGAATAATGAAAACTGGCTAGAAGCCTATGTAACCTTTAGAGCTTTAAAAGAATACTATCATGGTAAATGCTTTAATGAGTGGGATGAAGATGTAATACAAGGCCATTTGAGTGAAGAAATCAAAGAAAAAGTAACAGAAGATAAAAACATGCATCTATTTATTCAATACTATTTCTTCAAAGAATGGTTAAACTTAAAAGAATATGCGAACAAAGAAGGAATAAAAATTATTGGCGATCTTCCTATCTATGTATCATATGATAGTAGCGATGTTTGGCAAAATCCTAAAAATTTTGAATTAGATGAAGATTTACGACCAACAAGAGTTGCTGGATGTCCACCTGATGCTTTCTCAAGTGATGGTCAACTATGGGGTAATCCTTTATATGATTATAAAGAAATGAAGAAAAACTCCTACAAATGGTGGGTAGAACGAATCCTTCATTCTCTTAAGATGTTTGATGTTTTAAGAATTGATCACTTTAGAGGGTTTGCTGGTTTTTTCGCAATCCCCGCAACCGATAAAACCGCGAAAAATGGTGTGTGGGAAAAAGGACCAGGTTTTGACATCTTTGAAGAATTATTCAAAAAAGTAACTAACCCTAAGATGATCATGGAAGACTTAGGTTACCTTACTCCTGATGTTTACCAATTACTTAAGAAAACTAAATTTCCGGGTATGCGAGTACTAGAGTTTGCTTTTGATGGAAGAAAAGAAAATGACTATCTTCCTCATAACTACCTTCAAAATACGGTTGTTTATACTGGTACTCATGATAACATGCCACTTGTTGGTTGGGTTAAAACTTTATCCAAAGATCAAGTTAATCAAATCTTTAATTATTTTAATATTACTAAAGTTAATGAAATCCCTGATACTTTAATTAAGGCTGCTCTTGCTTCAATTGCAGATACAGCGATTATTCCGCTTCAAGACTATCTTCATTTAGATGAAAACTCAAGGATTAACACTCCATCAACTGTAGGTAACAACTGGAGTTTCCGTATTGACTTAAAACTAGTAACCGAAGAAACAATTGAAACGGTAAAAGAATATGTTAAAAAGTATTATAGGTAAAACTAAATGACAATATTAAAGATCATTGGAATTATCCTAATAACTTTAGTAATCTTAATAATAATTATTAAATTTGTGCTTTCTTACATAAT
>SAMEA104315437__coassemble_477_pt1 | contig 19425 bp, 13 predicted proteins | sample SAMEA104315437__metabat2_high_PE_004 | metagenome-assembled genome bin SAMEA104315437 (sample SAMEA104315437) | gut metagenome | biome: Monkey gut; feature: monkey-associated habitat; material: faeces | place: China | collected 2013
ATTCTTTACAAGGATTACTAGATAATTAATGATAGCTTTTAAGTCATCAGCATTTTCAACAATTATTACTTTTTCTTCATAGTCATATTCAACATATATTAGATTTATATCTTGACTATCATACATAAATGAATGGGTATTGATTACAATTGATTTATATGTACATCTTGTTGTATCAGATACATCACTTTGTTCATATACTTCATATGTTTTGTTTTCCTCTAATTCAGTAATATTAAGTTTGTTCATTACATATTGTAATAATTCATCATCATTAATATTACCCATGTTAGATCCAGAGGATGTATTTTCTTCAATAGTAACATTTAATAAAGCTTTTACTTGATGATAAAGTTCAGGGTTCTTTAAGATTTCAACTAAGTTATTTTCTACGCCTACACCTAAATCAAGAACTGCTTTAAGTAAGTTTATTAATTCTTCATTTGTAAGTCCAGTAAGTACTTCTAGATTTACACCTTCACCTAAAACTTGAGTGACTAAAGAATCAAGGGTTGTAACTACATTTGTAATTTCTTCAACACTTACTTTTTCTTGTACGGTTAAATTCTTTTGTAAAACATATACTACAGTGTATAGTACCATTTCAGTTGGACTTTCACATTCACATACATTTGTGATATATTCTAGTGAGATATTTTCGATATCTTCTAATATACCTAAATAAAATGTTTTGAATGATGTATAAAGTTCATCAAAATCAGCAAATTGAACTTCACCAATCATTTCTTTTAGATTATTTAAAATAACTTTAACTTCTTCAGGTAGATCTGATGAATTTACATAGTTAAATAATAGAGTAACAAGTTCAGAAGCTGTATTTCCTAGTAAATCATAGAAATATCTTAAATCTTCACTTTCAATCATGTTATTTCTTAATGCTTTAACTAATAGATTTTTTACATTGTAAATTCTCTTAGCATTTAGTTCACCATTCATTGCATCTTCAATGATTTCTTTAACACTTGGAATGAATGTTGGGCCTAATGATTTATATGTTCCATTAATAGTTTGAATCATATTAGTAGCATGTTTAGCAACACTTGTTCCTTCATTATTAATAGTTTCAAATAATAAATTATATAAATCAATTTCTGCTTGTAATTGAACTAATTCAGGATTACTTACTACATCTTGATTAGCTGTAGCAGCTGGTTGATCTTGGCTCATTAATGCCTTAAGTTCTGCTTCTTTAGTTTGTCTTATGCCAATTAAGTTAGCAAGTAATTTTACTTCTTCAAAGTAAATAGCTGCTTCAATATCTTTTGATGAATACATTGTAATAGCCATTATAGCTGCTGATAATAATTGTTCAGAATCACTACCAGCCTTTTCAAAAGAATTAATAATCTTATTAGCATTAACACGACTATAGTTTTCTTTAGCGGCAGTAAGTGATGAACTTTCTAAGAATGAAGCAATCTCATCATAATTTTTTGATTCATTTTCGGTTAACTCAGGATTTTTCTCACCGATTGTTTTATTAACAAAATCTTCATAGATGTTAGTCTTGTCACGAGATATTCTACCGACATATGTGATTGATTCACTCTTATTTGATTTTGCGTTATTATGTTTCGCTGTAACTGTAATTTCATAATCATTATCAGGATTTTCAATTTGATATGAACATTCCTTAACTGTTGTGGTTAGAATTTCATCATTATGTTTTAATTCCACATCATATTCTGTCGCATTAGTTACTTCATTCCATTCAACTAATCCTTTTTTAGATACTTTTACACCATCTGGAGTACTAAGGCTAGTATTTGATGTTAGCTCACATGATGTAATTAGGAAAACAGATAAAATGGTAAATAAAATACTTAATATTTTCTTTTTCATATTTTTTTCCTTTCTATTTATTATTTAATTCATTATCATTATACAATATTTTATATTAAATATCAATAGTTTTTTTAAACATATCTATATAATGTGTTTTAATTTTGACAAAGTTGAGTATTTTGTGTAGCACCAATTAATTTTTTCCATCTGCCAAAGATATAACAAATTACTGATGATATAGCACCTATACCCCATCCAATAGGCCATGATAAGAATATTCCTTTTACACCTAATACTTTCACTAAAATAAATGAACATATGACACGTACTGCTAAATCAAGCATTGTTCCAAGAACAAATCCAAGCATATCTTCTGATCCTTTTAATACTCCATCACATGGAATTTTAATGGCCATAAAGAAAATAAATGGAGCAAGAGTTTTAATAAATAAATTACCTACTTCTATGACCTCTTTTGGATCATCTTCATTTTCAAATATTTTTAATAAAGTATCAGATAATGTAAGAAATAGAATAGTTGTAACTACTGTCAATACTGCACATATAATTAAACCAGATTTAAAGCCTTGTTTAATACGAGTAAATTCTTTTGCACCTGCATTTTGAGAAACATATGTAGATAGTGCATTAGAGATAGTCGCAAAAATATTAATGACCACATACACTAGTTTATAGGCAGCTCCATATCCAGCAACGACAATGCTTCCTTGAGCATTTATTAAAGATTGGATTAATAACTGACCAATGGATATTGTTGATGATTGAAGAATAGAGGGAAGACCAATTTCAATTACTGGTTTAAGAATTTTGAAATCAACAACTTTCTTTTCTTTAGATACATATTTCCTAATATATATAATTAAAACTAAAAATGAGGCAAGAGAAGCAATGACTTGTGATAAGAATGTCGCAAGGGCAAGACCTTCAACTCCCATATTAAAACTTGTTACAAACCAAATATCTAAAACAATATTTAGAATAGTTGAAAAAATCAAGAAATATAGGGGAATACGAGAATTGCCGATTGCTTGAAATGATGAGGTTACAACATTATATAAAAACATAAATATAATACCATAAGTATAATATCTTAAATAGATTACCGCATCATTATAGTAATCACCAGATACTTTAATTAGGGTAATTAAGTTTTTTACAAATATTAAACCAAAAATACTAACAACAACACCAACTAATACAATAGTAAGGATTGAGGTATATATTGATTTTTTAGCATAACCATTGTTACCTTCACCGATAAATCTAGCTGCAACAATATTTGTTCCAACCCCAAATCCCGTACCTATTGCAAGATATATCATTGTTATTGGATATGAAGCACTAACCGCAGCAAGTCCATTATGCCCTACAAACTTACCAGCAATCATACTATCACAAATATTATAGAATTGTTGGAGAGTAACTGATAAAATCATTGGTAAAGCAAATAATAGTAATGCTTTAAAAGGCTTATCTTTAATCAAACTATTTTTCATATAATCATATCCTTTCACAAGGTTATATTATACGCTTTTTGTTGATTTTGATAAGCCTTTATGCTTTTTTATTTTGTTAAAAATTCGACAATATGTTTTCTTACTTCTTCTCTAAATGGAACTTTTGTATAACAATGTGGAGAACCGTTTATTTCAAAGAAGATATTATGAGGATATAATTCATGATATTTTCTACCAAATTCTACTGGCACTGACATATCATCAGAGCCATGGCAGATTAAGACAGGTTTATTAAATGTTGAAACCCCATCATATAAATCTATACCCTTAAAACTTTCATAGAAGGCTTTGTTTAAGTAATAACCTCCTAGATCAACATTTCCGTTTTCATCTACATGATTTAAAGTAAATGTATGTTCTGCAAGAATATTCATATTACCTGCTGGCGATAAAAGAATTAGTTTTTCTAGATAATCTTGATATCTAGATGATAAGTAGGCACTAATAGCACCACCAAAACTAAAGCCTAGTAGGATAAATGGTTTTTGGTTATTTAGCTTTTTTGCATATTCTAAGATTTCTTTAGCATCTTCTATTTCAGTTAAAAAGGTCATATCTTTAAATTCACCATCACTATCACCACTTCCCATAAAATCAAAGCGTAGTGATGCATATCCATATTTTACAATTTCAAGGGATATTTGTTTAAATAAATATCCATTTTCATTTTTATGACCTGTATAACCATGAAACATTACTACCAAGTTTTTTATTTCACCAGTTGGAATTGTAAGGAGTCCTCTTAGAGTTCCTCTTGGTGTATTTATTTCTTGATATTTTACAATATGATTATTCATGATGTTCACCTAATAAATTAATTGCTTTACGGATATTTCCTTGAACTTTTTCAAGTGCTTCATCAATTTGTTGATTTGATGTACATCCTGTGAAGTGATTAATTAAAACTTTCTTTACTGTTTTATATTCTGATAGTTTTTCATTTGCTTCTTCTTTAGTATATCCAGTTAATTCCATAATAATATTAAGAGCTCTTGCGACTAGTTTTTCATTAGTTGCTTGAAGATCGATCATCATATTTTCATAAACTTTTCCCATCTTAATGAAAACCCCTGTTGATATCATATTACAAATTAACTTTTGAGCAGTTCCTGATTTCATTCTAGTAGAACCATTAATAACCTCAGCTCCCGTTACGGCTTCAATTGGTAAATCAACCATTTGTGCAAGTACTGAGCCTGAGCTTGTTGTTATGCATGAAGTTAATGCACCGATAGATTTTGCGTATTCCATACCACCTAGTACGTATGGAGTTCTTCCTGATGCGGCTATTCCTATTACGATATCTTTATTAGTTAAGTTTATACTTTTTAAGTCTTCTACAGCAAAATCTTTACGATCTTCAGCTCCTTCTTTCGCAAAAGAAGTTGCTTCCACTCCTCCTGCCATAAGGCCAATTACTAAATCATGGCTTACTCCATATGTAGGTGGGCATTCTACAGCATCAAGCACACCAAGTCTTCCACTTGTACCTGCTCCCATATATATTAATCTACCACCATTTAAGATGGTATTGTATGTTGCATCGACTACTTTAGTAATTTGAGGTATCGCTTTTTCTACGGCGTATGGTACAGTTTTATCCTCATTATTGATTTTTCTTAACATTTCCTCAGTTGAAACAACATCGATATCTAGAGTGTTTTGATTGCGTGATTCGGTAGAAATCTTCTTTACATCAACATTTGTATTCATATTAATCCTTCTTTCTCGGGGGATATGTAACTTGACCAAGTATTACTGGTTCTTTCGCCCCGGTTACTACTGTTAAATTAGATGGTAAATGTAGATATGTATAATGTCCTAAGATCGCAAAACAAAATGCCTCATAGGAATCATTCATATTATGAATTGTTACTTCTTTTTTGGTTAGTTCCTTAATTCTATTTACAATGAATTGGTTGTATGAACCACCTCCAGAAAGAACTATTTTATCAACATCTTGACAAAACTTTTGATAAGCAAGAACAATAGTATCACTAGTTAAAGCTGTTATTGTCGCAATAATATCTTCTTTTTTAGATTCTTTCATCATATTTAAGATCATTGTTAAGTAGTTTTCATTGTATTTTTCTCTTCCTGTTGATTTAGGGTAAGGAAGATTATAGTATTCATCGTCTAATAGTTTTGTTAGTACTTCTTTATTTACAACTCCTGATAAAGCTACGTTTCCACCTTCATCAAATGGTTTATTATATAGTTTCATCATCGCAAGGTCAATAAGCATATTACCAGGTCCTGTATCAAAAGCAATTACTTCATCACAGTTTGCATTCTTTTTAATGTATGTTACATTACCAATTCCTCCGATATTCTGGAAGGCTACATTCTTTTCTTTATTTTTGTATAATACAAAATTAACAAAAGGTACAAGGGGAGCCCCCGTTCCTCCAGCAGCCATATCCATTGGTCTAAAGTTACTTATTACTTCAACATTTAGGTTATAAGCGATGATGCTAGGATCACCAATTTGGAGAGTGGATGAATAAAGGCCATCCATATGATTAGGATTATGCCATATTGTTTGTCCATGCATAGCGACAAATGTTATTTCATTACTATTTAAATTATTTTTCTTTAGTATTTCTTTTACCGCATCCAAATATATATATCCTAGTTCAACATTTAGACTACAAATTTTTTGAACATTTGAAGTTCGGATGTTTGATACTTCTAAAATACGCATTTTTAGTTCACTTGGATAAGGAAGAAAATTTGCGTCTTGTTCTTTATAACTAAAATCATTATCATTTTTAGTTATTTCAACAAGACTAGCATCTACTCCATCCAGTGAAGTTCCACTCATTAGTCCGATTACTAACATCTCGTACCTCCTAAAATTTATTATTTAGTTTTGATAAATAATAAGCACCAATAATTGGTTGATCATTATCAATTATTACATCACCATTTATATGGTTAGTTTTTAGTGCCGTTATAAAGCCATCGACAATATCTTCATTTTGATTTTGAACAAAACCACCACGAAGGCCTATTACATAATTATTATTTAAATGTAGTTTATTTACCGCTTTTATGACTTGTAGAGCTAAGTTTCTACCTTCATTAAATAATAGGGTTTTAGCTTCTTGATTATTTTTTATGGCCTCATCTTTTACATAGATTGCCATTTTAGCAATTTCTTTTTTACTATGGTTATAAAACAAGTGTTTTAAGTCTGTAATATGATGTTTATTAAGATAAGTTAAAAAGTTTTCTTGAAATAAGGTAAGTGGTAAATCATTTTCTTCTTGATCAATTATATTTAAAGCAAGATCATGAACACATGCATATGCACTACCTAGTTCTCTTATTATATGACCCCATCCACCAATTAAGGTTGTTTGGGATCCATACTTTCCATAGATTGCGACTCCAGTTCCTGATATTACAACAATACCATTTTGATATTTATCTTTTAAAACACTATATAAAGCAATCTCCGTATCACTTTTAATTGATACGGTTGCTTGATATTTATGGAAGAGTTCTTCTTCTTTTTTTGAGACATTGTTTAAAATACTAAAAGCACTAATTCCCATTTGAATATGTGTTAGATGATACTTAGTTTTATCTAATTCATTAATTATTTCATCGATTGCTTTTTGGATGTTCTTCCATATTAGAGACTCACCAAGTACTGCAGGTGATCCACATCCACTTTCTTTTACTGTTAATTCTGTCATATCCTCAAGATAAGCTATCGCTTTAGTTGAGGTACCACCAGCATCAACACCAATAATGTAGTTAATCATTGGTCTTTACTCCAAAAGTAAATCTTTTCCCCTTTTTTAAGGCTGTGATGATGTCATCGGTTAGTTCAACAAAACCAATTACATTAACTCTTTCATCACTTGGAAGATCTTCAAGTATAATATTGATTTCACCTTTATATCGCTTGAAGCCATTATTATCAATGGTTACATATCCTTTTTTTCTTTCTACTGTATTAAATGGTTGGATATCTTCTTTTCCTCTCCATGATGTTGATCTAAGCATTAAATTGTTTGAATCAATTCGACTTGAAAATATGCCATCTAAATGTTCTTTAAACATTTTAGTTTCATCAACAAAATGAAATGGTAATATTAAAGTATCTACTTGATGGATTTTTAATGTTTCAAGTTCTTCTTTTGACGCATATGCATCACCAAAAGCGATTTCATCAATATCTAAAGTTTTTAATTCTTCAATTACTAAGTCTAAGTTCATTGTGCGATGCTTTTCAATTGAAGGAAGTCCTTCATACATTGGTGGACGCATCATTGTATGACTTGGTATAAAGATTAATATAGGAATATTATACTTTTTAAAAAGAGCTATTTTTTCCTTAACAAACTGAATATCATGACCAGTATATAGTTTAGGATAAAAGTTAAAACTTGCTCTTACATTAGTTGTATCAAGACCAAGATTAATTAATTCTTCTAATCTTTCCTTAGTAATGGTTGAAGCATTGAGTTCAACCACAAAGTCATGAGCTTTACTATATGAGACAATATCTTCTTTGGTAAAGCCATAGTCAAGACGTAAAGCATAAAGATTCTTAGGTATCACAAAACGCTCCATCATTGGTTTTGATACATCTAGACTTAAATGAATTCCATATTCATAAGCCTTATCAACGATTTTTTGTAATTCATCAAGAGTAAGGGTTGCTTCGTTAATATGAGCAGAAGAAAATATTACTTCATATCCATATTCATGTAATAAATCAAGATACTTTAAGTTATCTTCTAAAGAATAGTCATCAAGTCCTGTATAGATTGAGGCACAAAGTTTATACATTTTTTACTCCTTTTTAGTATAATAGATATTTTTTTCTGATTTCCATAAATTCTAAAGCATCATGATTTAAAACTTCTAGTTGTCCTTTTATATCACAAGTTGGAATGATAAAAGTGTCAGATCCCGCTTCATATTGGAATAATCCAGGTTTTCCTGGCACGTATGGTGGATTAATTTTAAAGTGTTCACTGTAGTGATTACGAATGTAGTCAAGAACAATAAAACTACAATTTACACCATTAAATTTATGACGATCAGTTATATGAACAAATACACCACCACATAATTCACCTTGATATTTTGAGAAGGTTGGCGTGTAATATTGAGGACGGAAATACACACCTTCAATGTTTAAAGCATTAAGTTCTCTTGCGAGTTGTTCCGATTTAAACCATGGGGCACCAATTAATTCAAATGGAGTGGTAGTTCCACGTCCTTCAGAAACATTTGTTCCTTCAAAAATGCATGTTGCATTATAAGCATAAGCAGAAAATACCGTTGGTAGATTTGGTGTTGGAATTACCCAAGGAAGATGAGTATCTTCAAAATCCATAGTTCTTTCCCAACCAATCATTGGTACAACTTTTAAATCACAGTGAATACCATATTCCTCATTAAATAAAATTGCAAGTTCTCCCATAGTTAGGCCATGACGTTGAGGCATTTCATAATAGCCTACAAATGAGCGATATTTTGAAACATCAAGTTTATTACCTTCTACTTGAACACCATTAATTGGATTAGGTCTATCAAAGACAACAAAAGTTTTTCCATATTCAGCACAAGCTTGCATACAATATGCCATTGTATAAATAAAGGTATAATATCTTGAACCATTATCTTGAATATCAATAGCAATAATGTCAATCTTATCCATAATTTCTTTTGATGGCTTTTTAGTGCTACCATAAAGACTATATACGGTAATTCCTGTTTCATCATCAACATATGTATCTAAGCGTTGTCCCGCTTGAATACTTGCTCTAATTCCATGCTCAGGTGAGAATAAAGCTACAAGATTAGTTTTTTCTCTTAAGATGTCAATACTTGATTTAAAATTACTATCAATTCCTGTGGGATTAGTTATTAATCCTACTCTTTTTCCTTCAAATATATTACTATATTTATCAATGTTTTCAATACCTAAAATTACTTTATTCATTAATGTCTTCCTCCGCTTCATGCATTATTTTTTCTAGGTCTATTTTTTCAAATTTATAATATACAGGTTTGGTAAAACGAATACCAAGAAATGTAGGTAGCGATATTCCAAAAAGAATCCAAATCGGAAAGGCAAGAATACCAACTACTTTTATTGTGAACATACCAACTAATATTAAGGTTGTTAAAAAGTAACGAAAAGAAACGTAAAAGGCGGTTTTTATAAGTTCACCACATGTCAAGCTTTCAAATGTTACCATCAAAAGTGGAATATGAACTATAACCATTAGAATTACAATTCCAAGTAGCACCATAACAACTATCCCCATTTGAAATATAACTTCCATTGTCTTTTTTGCATTTTCTTCAACATTTGGTTGATTGTATGAATAAAAGAAAAAAGCAAAACCTACAACCGCTATCAATACAAGTAAAAGTATTCCAATAAAAAATGATTTCTTAAAGTATTTTTTAAAATTACTAAAATATGATTTGAACGGATTAGGTTCATCAATGTCATTTTTAATTGTCGCATTTAAAGATACTACTGCAGGAAATAATGTAAATACAAATAAACTTAAAAAGAATGTTAATAAATTCATTATTAATAATTTGTATAAAAAGTCAAAAAAACGATATAATTTCGAATTTATCTTCTTTTCATAGTCCATAATTTTTCCTCCAATCTTTTTTATATTATAGCATATATAAGAAAAAAACTCAAATCATAAACGATTTGAGTTTCAGACTGTTGACAAACTAAAGTTTGTCAACAGCATTTTTATTTAGATACTATTTAATGTTGTATCCAAGTTCACGCATTGCTGATTTGTACTTTTCAAGTACTTCTTGTAATGATGTTGTTGGAGAGTCTTTACTCTTAACAATACTTGCAGCTAGAGGCCAGAATGCATCAGGACCGAAGTGAGAACCACCACCAACTGTCATTGATAATAATTCCATTAATTCAAAGTAAGTCTTACCTTGACAAGACATAACAACTTCAACGTCGATGTCACGGTCAAACTTAGTTTGTAAGAAGTTACGATAAGCTTCATCTTCAGTTAATGTAACTTTACTATTAGGATCTTTACCAATACCAGATACAAGGTCATGTAGAATGTGAGTAATGATCTTAGTTGTGATACCATTCTTAGCACCAGTAGGAGCGATATTTAATACAGCATAACATGCAGTTCCTGTATAAGGTATTTGGAATGATGAATTACTCATATCAACACCAGTTACATAACGACCTTCATACATTAAGTATTCAGAATCATTAATCTTGATGCCGTCTTCTTGTTTATCAGATGTAATTGGAGTACCACCTTCACCATCAGCACATGGATAAGGAACAACACCAATCTTGAATGTCATCTTAGAAGGGTTGAAACGATCACTAGTCTTTAAGAACCATAAATCACCATGGTGAAGTAATGTTTGACCAGCTTGGAATCCAGGAGATACGTCTTGAACACCACGTCCGTAGTAAACACCACTTTGATAGTAACTTTGTAATGTAGCGATTGTATCAGTTACTTTCTTTTGAACTAAGTAAAGAAGTGGAGGGTTAACTTTAGTCATTTGGTTACCAGTTGATGCAACCATACCAATGATTGATTCAGCGAAGCCCATATCTAGAGCATAACCTTTAGAGTTCTTTAAAATGTTTTGAGCTTGATTTACCCAAGCATCAAAGTTAGAAAGTGTCCAATCACCTTTTAACCACATTTCAGCAGGGTCTTCAAGGTTACATTCTTTAACTAAATCTACGTTATAATACATGAAGTAGTCAGGACGAGCAACACCAGGAGCATAACCATAAACTTTACCTTTAACAGATGCAGCATCGTTAGTTGTAGAATCTTGGATATATCCAGGAGTGTCTTGTTCTTCTTCATTATAACTTAATTCTGTAAAGATACCACTATCAGCATTAATATCATATAATTCAGCAATTGATCCACCTTTAACAAGAGTAGGAATCCATTGAGAAGCAATTGTTAATACATAAACATCACCAAATTCGTTATTTAAGTATTTCTTATTGATGAATTTAACACGTTCAGGTCCCCAAGGAGCAGCGTCGTCCCATGCTGACCAAACGATTGTAATGTCGTATGCAGCTTCGATAGCATCTTGATGCATTTTCTTAACGTCAACGTTATCACCAGTATAACCAGGATCGTTAGGGTCGTAAGAAGTAACAGGAGTAACTTTGATTACAAAGTCCATACCATTACCAGCGAATCCAACTTGATTTAATTCCCATTTAGGTTCATAAACACCAGGAATACCAAATGATGCAACTAATGTAATATTACCAGCAGCAACGTTAGAAATTCTAGTAACTTTATTAGATGTTAGAACGCCATCAATTTCTTGATACCAACCTAAGAATCTTTCTTTTTCGTTACTTGGAATAGCATCAGGAAGTACATAACCTTCACCATATTTGTATTGAGTTTTGATTCCTTCAGGAAGTGTTCCACCTTCACATTTATATGTGATTGTGTAATAAATATCAACAGAAGGAACATCCCATTGAGCAACTAATGTAACATCAGTGTTAGTTCCAGCAGCAATTTCAGTAATTAATTGATCAGAACCATCCATTTTCCATCCTTTTAATACAAATCCTTCTTTAGTTGCGTTAGTTGGAAGAACTAAACCTAAAGATTCAAAGAAATGTGTAGGAGCTACAAATCCTTCAGGGAATGCACCACCATCAAGGTTGTATTTAATGCTGTGTTTTTCACTAGCGCTTAACCATCTAGCAACTAATGAGAAGTTTTGATCATCAGTTTTAGAAATAGCAAATACTTGATTACCTTCGCCATCAAACCAACCAGCAAATTCAAATCCTTCTTTTGTTGGAGTTGGAAGTGTAGGTAAGCCTTCGCCTACTTCATATTCAGTAGGTGCAACATATCCATCTGCAAATGATCCACCAGCTAAATCAAATTGAATTGTTCTTGTTTCAACTTGACCTGCAGTACGATAGTTTGCGATAAGTTTTAAATCTTCTGCGAATGTATCAGCAGCAATTTGAGTACCAACTTTTACACCATCTTCAGTAACCCATCCTGTAAATACTTGTCCAGAAAGAGTTGGAGTAGGAAGTGTAACGTCTTTTGTTGAATCGTATTTAGCAGGTAATTCTTTATCATAAGTACCACCATTTAAATCTAGTGTTAATTTAAATACGATTTGTTTCCATTTTGCAGTAAGTTTAACATCTTTGCCAGTTCCTTTAGCAATCTTAGTTACTTTCTTATTAGATGCATCTACCCAATTTAAGAACTTATAATCTTCCTTAGTTGGAGAAACAAGTTCTACGCCTTCAGCATCATCATATGCTGTTGGAGCATTAGCAGGTAAAACACCGCCGTCTAATTCGTAAGTAATGTTGAATGTTTTTTTCTTAGTTTTGTTACATCCAACGATTGCTAAACATAGAAGAAGGCTCATCATAAAAATAGCAAATTTTCTAAATTTCATTTTTTAGTCTCCTTTTTTTGTTTTAGTCAAATAATGATATGATTCCCATAGCTCAAAGCCAAAGCGAGCATAGAAATCAGTAAGTCCGGTCCAGTCAATTATGATATCTGAAGCATTAGCATCAATTAAAATATTTTTACCTTCTGCTACAATATCAAAGCCTATATGGCGACCTCGACAGTCTTTATCGACGCCAAGAGGACCAATGCCGCCTAAAGCTTTAAAGTGGCCACGCCACGTTTGGCTATTGCCAATTAAACATTCAGATGTATCAGGATATCCTATTTTTGCAAAAGCAATTACTTTAGAATTCTCAATACATATAAGATATTCTCTACCTGTTCCACCATTAGACCAGTAGTCAATGGTTTCCTTAGTCCATCGGCCCGGCCAATTACGTTCCATGAATTGTAAGATTTTTTCTTTATCATCAAGGGTTGCAAGACGATATTCTAAATCTTTATTTTTCAAGGCTATTTTTTCCTTATTTTTATTAATTAAATCACATGTATCATATGGTTTAATATAACCACGCTTTTCAAACCATTCAAGTGGACTTCCAAGTGCAATTGGTAGTCCTGGGAAAAAATCATTGTAATCTCTTCCTATATGAATTATTTTCTTATTTAATCTATCAAACTCTGTTTCTGCAAGTTCCAATAACTTAGTTCCAATTCCTTTGTTTCTATATTTGGGATGAACATAAATTAAACTAATCCATCCACTATCTTCATAATCACCAATGACAAAGTTTGACTCCCAAGTTTTACCAATGATAAAACCAACAACTTTATCGTGATCTAAAGCCACATACGATGCATCATCACAAATATCATTTGTGTTTCTTTCAAATAATTCTTTTGTAATTGGAAACAAAGAACCAAATTCTTCATTCCACATTTCGTATAATTTTTCTTTATTATTGAAAACAGATAATTTAGTATAATTCATATAATCTTCTTTATTTAATAGAAGGTGGAAGAACCCCTCCACCCTCTCTTTTTTTAGTTAATTAGTGTTTTTTTCTTAGTAAAAATACTAGTAAGCATCCAGCAGCTAAGAATTCAAAGAACATTGCGCTCTTCTTACCGCAGCCTTTATTAGAAGCTAGCTCAGTAACTTGAGTTTGAGTTTGATCAGCAACAGTCTTAACGCTTGCGATTGCAGCTTTAACTTCTTCAACGCTTGCATTGTTTGGAAGTTTAGCAATTGCTTCTGCAGCAGCTTTAACTTGTTCAGAAGTAGCAAGAGTACCAACTAATGCAGTGATTTCATCTAATTTAGATAATTTACCTAATTCGTCTAATACTTCATCATGGTTAGCTTTAACTAGAGCTTGAATTGTTTCAAGTAAATCAGTGATTTCTTTAACGTTTGCAGTTGTAGCATTTTGTTCAAGAACTACAACTTGGATAGCTTTAGGCATTTCAGTTACGTTACCAGCAGCATCGTATACAGAAACTTTTACATTGTACTTACCAGGTTTAGTTGTTTTAACTTTAGTTGAACTTTCATCAACACACCAAGTAATTGTACTATTGAATAAGTTACCATCAACGTTATCTACTGCAGCTTTAACAGCAAGTTTAGGATCCCAAGTTGTTCCATAAGGAAGAACTAATTCAGTATAGAATTCAACATAAGGAGCAGTAACGTCAGCGATTTCAACTGTGAATGTAGTTTCAGCATAATGTTTAGCATTGTTAACTACTGTAGCAGTAACTTTATGAGTACCTTCAGTAGGGTTAGCAAAGTTTAATGTAGCAGATGCAAAGTGAACGTTTTGAGTAATTTCAGTTCCTTTAATACCAGCAGCAGCTGTATATCTTCCATCATAAGCTTTAACTAATGTCATAGGGTTGATAGGGTTAATAACCATCTTACCATCTACAACTTCTGGAGTAACGTATAATGCATTTTTATTAACTTCGATTGTAGGAGTATATTCATCAACTACAACGTAAGTAACTGTTAATGAAGAACTTACACCAGTAACTGTATTTTCAGCAGTGAACTTAACAGCATATCTTGTGTTAACAGGATCAGAAGAAGTGTCGATTGTGTAATCAGCAAACTTTGTTTTATTCTCAGCAGGTCTTTCAATCCATAAAGTATTACCAAATGTATATTCTTTTCCATCTACAGTTTCAGTTCCTTCAGCGAAGCATCTTGTGCCAAGGAAGAAAGCATTGAATAATAACATATAGTTGTAAGGTGAACTTGTTGAATCAGTACGTTCAAATCTACCATGCCATGCAGCACCTGCATATACATTATGCTTAGTTCCTTCTAATGAGCCAGTATAACTATAAATATATTCAGATAGCCAATCCCATTTTCCATCATAGTATTGATAGAAGTTTTTCTTACCACCAGTTGGAGCACTTGTTCCAATGAACCAATAACTTAAGTTAGTTAAATTACCTTGTGCAGCATCAAATGCAGCAATTTGTTCATCAGTAAGACTACCTCTAACATAATCTACAGCTGCGAATGCTCTATAGTCAGCATTGAAATCAGCAACTAATTCTTCCATTGATTGATAACGTGGTTTGTTAACAACAGGAGTTCCATTAACGCTCATCATGAATGCTAATGTATTAAGATCTTTACTATAAGATAATAGATTGTTCTTTTCTTTCCACATTGAAGCAAGTCCATCATAAAGAATGTTGTATGCAGGTTTAAAGCTTTGACCTTTCATAACTTCGATGATTAATTCTTCTCTATCCATGAATTGATAAGAATATCCACCAGCAACTCTTTCGATAGTCTTTAATCCAGTAGTTGAGAAATCATAAGTTCTAGCTTCTGCACTCTTAACAGTACGTCCGTTTAAGAAAGCACCACGAACGATGTTATTGAATTTAGCAGATTCAGTTACAACACCTTTATCAAGGTAACCAAAATCAAATGTTCCACCATTTTTAGGGATGCGGATTTCTCTAACACATGCACGATAGTATTCAGCAGCAGTGATTTCTTCTTGACCAGCAGCTTTTCTTGTAGCGTTAGTAACAGCTTTTTCATTATCATTGATCTTATGGTTAGAACCTTCGCTATTTAAGAAAGCGATAGCCATATAACCATTTCCATCTGGAGAATCAATTACATAGTCCCAAAGGTCACAATCCCAACCTTCTGCCATGTATGTAGCAGTGTTAACGTTAGTTGGTTTTTCTTGGAACCATTCCCACATAAATCTCTTGTATAAGAAATTGTCTTCATCAGTAGGAACCATTACAGGTTGACCATTTTCATCAACTTTAGGACTTCCGTCTTCGTTAGTATCTTGTTTAAGAACTTTATCAGGAGTTGTTACACCTTCAACATATTGTACAACTTTACCATCAACGTAGCAGAACATTGGTGCCCATAAATCAGCAGCAGCACCTTCAGCACCTGGTTTTACATAGAAACCATCCATAGCAACACCACGGATAATTCTACCTTCTCCATCAAATACAAACATACGGTTGTATAGATTTTGTTTATTACCACCATCGCCAATTGTTTCAGATACAGTGATCATATCGATTGAAATATCTTGACCAGAGAAGTTCATTCTTAAATGAGATAGAGATGGATCAGCTGGAACAGCATTGTATTTAAATACTTCTTTTTCAGTTCCAAATGTATTAGGGTTAACTCTAACAACTGTTGGTTTACCATCTTTTAATGCATAACCATTAATGTTGTTACCAGCACCACTTGCAGGATTACCAGCAGAATCAACATTGCTTGTTAAGCCAGAGAAGAATATAGCATAATATTTACCAGTAGCTTCTCCATTTTTATCATATTCAGCAACACGAAGTCTTGTTTCGTTCCAAGGATACATTCTTGAAGCGCCAGCCCAGTTAGGGTCTGCCTTCGCAGCATTGTCATAGTAATTAGGGAATGTAGTATAAATACTACCCATTTCATACATAGGTATTTCATCAGCTTCAAGAGTAGGGTCTTCTGTCCATTTGTCAGAATCAGCTGCCTTAGCAGTTGGTGTAGCTAAGCCTACAATTGCCAAAGAAAGTACGAATGTACTTAATAAAGCAAATAACTTTTTCATAAATTTTATCCTCCTATATTTATTTTTGAAAGCGTTTGCGATTATATTATAGCATAAATGAAAGCGCTTTGCAAGTCTTAAAGCAACATTTTTTTATATTTTTTAATTTTTTTTAAAGAAAAAGACCTACTTTGGAAAAAGCAGGTCTATTTTGCTACCATTATTTTACTTTTGAGTAAGCAGCTTCATCGATAATAACTGTTGTGTTTGGATGTTTATGAAGAATTGAAGCAGGGAAATCTTCAGTAATTTCACCACTTAATAGTTTAACAACAGTGTCAGCTTTGTTTACGCCGCTGATTAACATTAAGATTTCTTCACTCTTCATGATGTTTTTAATACCCATAGTCATTGCATGAGTTGGAACTTCATCAATGCTATTAAAGAAACGTTTATTATCTTGACGCGTTTTGTCAGTTAGTTTTACAACGAATGTTTCTTGATCAAATGATGTTCCTGGTTCATTAAATCCAATATGGCCATTTCCACCAATACCTAAAAGTTGTAAATCAACATGAACTTTATTTAATTGATCATTATATTCTTTTGCACATAAAGCAAGGTCTGCACCATTTGCAACAGGAAGATGAACATTTTCTTCCTTAATATCTACATGATTAAATAGGTTGTCATGCATGAAATAGTAATAGCTTTGTGGATGTGTACGATCAATTCCGCAGTATTCATCAAGGTTATAAGTGGTGATGTTTTTAAAACTAATTTCACCTTTTTTATACATTTCAACAAGTTTTTGATAAGTGCCAATAGGGCTTGATCCTGTTGCAAGGCCTAATACAGCATTGTTTTTTCCTTTAATTTTATTAGCAATTATTTCCGCTGCTTTTTCACTTAATGCTTCATAATCTTTAACAATAATAATTTTCATTTTTCATACCTTCTTTTCTTATTTTAATGTTACAGGGCAGCTTCCTTTAGGAGCTACTTTTCCTGTTAAAACCTTTGATAATGATTCAAAACTTAAGACACTAGCTTCATAACTAATTAGGTAAGTTTTGGCATTTAAAACATTTAAATCATATGGAGTTCTAACTCCAATAACAATTAATTTATCTTGATCAAGACTATTAATTAAATCTGCTTGTGTAGGGTTAAAACAAGCGTTATAACTGCAATAAATTACTTTATCATAGTTCTTAGTAAGGGTTATTAATTCTTCTTTTTGAGCCTTATCTGGGTCAATTGTTGAATAATACTTATCAACCTTAAATGGCATAAAATCACCTAATGATTTTAAACTGTTGTCTTCATTTTCAGCAAGGGTTACTACTTTTATTTTAGGGAAAACAACTAATATTTTTTCATTTTCTTTTACAGGAAGTAAGTGATTTTCATCTTTAATTAGAGTAACCCCTTCATCCATTACTTTACGAGCGAAGGCCATTCTTGATGGTTCTTCTAGTTCGTTTTCAATCTTTTCAAATGATGTAGGCATTTCTCCAACATTAAACATTTCTTTATATTTCAATATTCTTTCAACAGAGGCATTGATCATTTCTAGTGGTATTTTACCTTCTTCAGCAAGGCGAAGAGCAGTATCTGCAAATTCTTTTTGCATTTGAACATTTCTTGCTCCACAAAGAAGTAGAATATCACATCCTGAATTAAAGCCATGAAGAACAATGTCTTCGATTGAGAAGTTATCAAATACAGCAGACATTGTTAATGAATCAGTTACTACTAGTCCTTTAAAACCAAGTTGTTCACGTAATAGTCCTGTAATGATTTTATGAGATAAAGTAGTTGGATATACGCTATCATATTTTGTATATAATACATGGCTTGCCATTATACCTGGCAAATCATGTTCAACCGCAAGTTTAAAAGGAACAAGTTCCATTTTATTAATTCTTTCAAAATCAAAATCGACTTTAGGAAGTCCAATATGAGAATCAACAGCAGTATCACCATGACCTGGGAAATGCTTGATAGAAGTCATTAAACCAGCATCAGTGTAACCTTTTACTGCCTCATATACATATTTAGCAACTTCATTGGGATTTTCTGAATATGAACGAACGTTTATAACAGGGTTTTTAGCGTTATTGTTGACATCTCCTACAGGAGCGAAATTGAAGTTAAAACCTAAATCACGAAGTTCAACTCCCATGTTGTATGCTAGTTGATAAGCATACTTATATTGGTGAGTAGCACCAATAACCATTGCTCCTGGTGATTGGGTTATTCCTTCCGTTACTCTTGCGACCATCCCGCCTTCTTGGTCAATCGCAATAAATGGAGGGATGCTAGCACATTCGTTAATTTTTTTGTTTAATTCAAAAATTTGTTTTGGATTACCACAATTATCTTTAAAGTAAATGATTAAGCCAGCTTTAATTTCTTCAATTTGATACCTTAATTCTTCACTATATTCTGTTCCAGAAAAAGCAAGACCAATCATTTGTCCAACTTTTTCTTTTAAAGTCATCTTACTAATGTCAATTTTTTTCATTTTGTTTTAAATCTCCAAATTAATGTTTCTTTCTTAATACAAAAGCAAGAAGGGTTACTGCTGATGTTAATGTA
>SAMEA104315437__coassemble_483_pt1 | contig 19204 bp, 19 predicted proteins | sample SAMEA104315437__metabat2_high_PE_004 | metagenome-assembled genome bin SAMEA104315437 (sample SAMEA104315437) | gut metagenome | biome: Monkey gut; feature: monkey-associated habitat; material: faeces | place: China | collected 2013
TTAATTATATTTTTAAAATTATAATCAACAAATAGGAAAAAATTAAGTAACAAAGAAAGGAAAAAACAATGAAAAAGGCAATAAATATCATAAAATCTATTCCTTGGTATGGCTGGGTTTTATCAATTGGATTATTTTTACTTCAGTATTTTTTATATTTACTTGCCCCTATAATATCCAATGCTTTAGGTCTAACTCCACTTTGTCCTATAATTGATAAACTAGATAACTTAATACCACAAGTTAAAATATTTGTGATACCTTATGTTTTCTCATATGTCTTTTGGATTTGTGGAAACCTTGCAATATCAATTACCTCCAAAGACAATTTCATAAACTATATTATAAGTTTAGTCTTTGCTTATTTAATAGGTTTTCTAATTTTTATCTTTTTCCCTACTTATATTTCAAGAGTAGATGAAGGTTTATATAAAACCCTAGGTAATGATTTATTATCAAATATTCTTAAAATAGTTTATGATAATGATGGTAAAGAAGTAGGACTAAATTTATTTCCTAGTTACCACTGCTTAATTAGTACTTATTGTTATTTAGGAATTAGAAAACAAAAAAACATAAATAAAAAATTTAAAATTTATACAATTATTATGACAGCATTAATCTGTTTATCAACACTTTTTACTAAACAACATTATTTTCTAGATATGATTTGTGGTATTTCCATTAGTATCTTTACATATTCTATTGTAAAACTAATAAATCCAGCAAATAAATTAATTGAAAAAACAAACCAAGAAATGAAAGGAACATTATGATTTACTATTATAAGAAAAACCGTAATATTCAAGATAGATTAGTTGATGGTCTTCTATTTGGCGAAAAAGTCTTAGGAAAAAAAGTATTCAATAAAGACGGGTCTCCTTCTAAATTCTACCTAAAACAAGGTAAAAACTATGAAATAGATTCAAAACTAAAAGAATTATTTAATTTGTCAGAAATTGATAAAAATATTTACCTAATGGATTCAGGAAAACCAGGTAAAGTAATTATCTATGTTCATGGAGGGGCGTATTGGTTACAACCGTTATTTTTCCATTACCGAATGATTCATAATATTATCAAAGAAACTGGTGGTGTATGTATAATTCCCATTTATCCTAAAGCTCCTTATGCTACATATAAAGATGTTTATGCTTTTATTGAACCTATCTTAGATAAATATGTAAAAATGGTAGGACTTGAAAATATCATTTTAATGGGAGATTCAGCTGGTGGAGGTTTTATCATTTCTTTAGGAATGAAACTAGAAAATGAAAACAAAGATGCTCCAAAGATTATCGCAATCTCACCATGGCTTAATCTTAATTGTACAAATAATGTTTATGATCCAATGTTAAAAGCGGATGTTTTAACTAAGCAAGGAAAGATATATGCGGATAATCTTCCCCTAGATAGTCCTTTGATTTCTCCATTGTTTGGTGATGCAAGTAAACTAAAAGATGTAATGATAATAACAGGTACTCATGATATACTATCCAAAGATGCAATTGCTTTTGAAAAGAAAAATCCTCAAGTTAATGTTTATGTCTATCCTAAAAGAAATCACGATTTCCCTCTATACCCAATAGGTAGTGGATCAACTGATGCAATAGAAAAAATAATAAATAAAATAAAAGAATAAATGAGGTGATTATATGAATGAAACTTTAAACACCCTTCTTACAAGAAGAAGCATTAGAAAATTTAAACCTGAAATGGTAGATGAAAGTATTCTTGATGAAATAATGAAAGCAGGAACTTTCGCTCCAACTGGAATGGGAAAACAAAGTCCAATTATTATTTGTATTAAAGATCCAGAACTTCTTGATGAGATAAGAAAAGAAAACGCAAAAATAATGAATAGAGTAGGAGTAGATCCTTTTTATGGAGCTCCAGTCATCATCATGGTTATTGCTTTAAATGTACCAACTGCCGTATATGATGGTAGTTGTGTTATTGACAACATCATGAATGCAGCTTGGTCACTTGGCGTTGGCTCATGTTGGATTCACCGTGCCAAAGAAGAAATGGAATCTCCATTTGGTAAAAAACTTCTAGAAAAACTAAATCTAGAAGGTGACTACATTGGCATTGGTCATGTGGCTTTAGGGTACATTGAAGGTGATGTTCCAAATCCAAAACCAAGAAAAGAAAATTGGATATACAAATTATAATTAAAGAAAAAGGTACCATTTCACAAGAAATGATACCTTATTTTAGAATCTTTTTTGTTGAAAACTTCTAATCCAATCTTTAGTATAAAGATATAACTCTTCAAGAGTAATCGTTGTATAATCGCGACAATACTTAACATATTCACAAATCAATCCTTCAATGAAGATGGTTATTTCAACATTCATATGTGTCTTATTCTTTATAAGAGGATCATTATTACAAATCTCTAAAATCTTGTTAATCGCAAGAGTTGTAAGTCTTCTTGTTGAAAAAATAAAATCATTAGATTTACAAAGTAAACGATAGTTGTAATTGTTATCATTAATAAAACTAAAGAATACTTCGATGAAGGCCTCAATAGAATTAGAATTAAGTAAAGTGGCATTATCAAAGAAATGAGATATTAACTCATTTTCATAGTCTTCAGCAACCCCATAAATGTCATCATAATGAGAATAGAAAGTACCACGACTAATGTCAGCGCGTTCACATAATTCTTTAACGGAAATATTGCTTAATTCTTTTTTTTCTGATAACATTTCAGCGAAAACATTTTTAATGAGAGTTCTTGTTTTAAAAGAAGAGTTATTTAAGTTCTTAGCTTTCATGTACAAATCCCCTAACAGTGTTCACATTTAGACAGCAAAAACTGTTGTGTCCTTTCTTTTTCTTATCAACAATATTATAATAGATGTAATTTTAAAAGTCAACAAGGATAATAATTTTTTAAGAAGGAAGTGAAATAATGCATATTATTGAAGTTCAAAATTTAACAAAAGATTACGGTCATGGCCGTGGTGTATTTGATGTCAGCATCCATGTAGATAAAGGTGAAGTCTTTGGTTTTTTAGGACCTAATGGAGCTGGTAAATCTACTACCATCCGTCATTTAATGGGATTTTCCAAACCTGATAAAGGAAGTACAAAAATAGAGGGATATGAAACATTTAATAAGTACTATGAAATTTTAAATCATGTTGGTTACATTCCAGGTGAAATTGCTCTACCTCAAGGATTAACGGGATGGGAATTTTTAAGGATGATGCAAGACCTCCAAAAAATTCATGATGAGAAACGTTTAAACTATTTGCTTGATTTATTCGAACTAAATGATATCATCTTAAAAGATGAAACCAAAAGAATGAGTCTTGGTATAAAAAGAAAACTAGCAATTGTTGCGGCATTCATGTCTGACCCTGATGTCTTGATTCTTGATGAACCAACCAGTGGACTTGACCCCGTAATGCAAGAAGTGTTTGTTAAATTCATTCATGAAGAAAAGAAACGTGGTAAAACCATTCTTTTGTCAAGTCACATCTTTTCTGAAATTGATTCAACATGTGATAGAATTGCGATAATTAAAGATGGAAGAATAGTTTCCGAATTTGTGGCTGATGATTTAAAACACGCAACAAGAAAATTCTATACCATTGAGTTTAACACAAATAATGACTTAACCGAATTCTTAGATAAAGTTAGAAGATTAAGCTCTTTTCAAATCTACAATGAAGAAGAAACAAAATGCTTTATTTCCATTGAAGATAAAGAACTTAACAATTTAATTAATTTACTATCAGAATATGAAGTAAAATCATTTAGTAACAAACGTGAATCACTAGAAGATTACTTTATGAAGTTCTATAAAGAAGATAGAGATTATGGAGGTGCCATAAAATGAGTTTAATTGAATTACATGATTTAACGAAAGATTATGGAGAAAAAAAGGGAATCTTCAATCTTAACTTAAATATTGAAAAAGGAGAAATGGTCGGATTTGTTGGAACTAATGGTTCTGGTAAAACAACAACCATCCGTAATATCTTAGGTTTTATTAAACCAACTAGTGGATCAGTATCTGTTAATGGACTTTCTTCATGGGAACATTCGGCGGAGATTGCTAAAATGATTGGTTATGTACCTGGTGAAATTGCATTCCCTGATCTTCGCACCGGAACTGAATTCTTAAAATCACAAGCTGAATTCTTACATTTAAAAGACATGAGTTATGCAAATGAACTAATTGAAAGATTGCAACTTGATCCATCTGCTAACCTTAGACGTATGAGTAAAGGAATGAAACAAAAAACCGCCTTAGTTGCTGCCTTGATGAATGATGCACCAATAATCATCTTAGATGAACCAACGACGGGATTAGATCCTTTAATGCGACAAACATTTCTTGATATCATTAAGAAAGAACACAAAAAAGGTAAAACCATCTTTATGAGTAGTCACAGCTTTGAAGAAATTGAATCAACCTGTGACAAAGTAGTTTTAATCAACAATGGTCATATCATTGATATTTGTAGTATGAATGAAATAAGAAATCGACCACAAGTAGAATTTAAAATTGAATTTTACAAAGCAGAAGATTATCAAAACTTCCTAAATGAAGGATTTGAAATAATAAGAAGACAAGAACAATACAATCAAGTAACTATTCGTATCAATAAAAATGATACAACCAAACTTTTAAAAACACTTAAAAAATATATTGTAAAGTTTATATCGGAATTACCATATACACTTGAAATGCATTTTAGAAATATATTATTAAATAAGAAGGTGAATTAAAAATGTTTAGTAAAGCTTTATTTAAACAATCATGCAAAGCTAACAGTACAATGTGGATAATAATAACCATAGCTTTATGCTTTATGCTTGCCTTTGTTATGCTAATAAGTGGAAATGGTAGCATAAGCGATGTAAAAGACTCTATTCAAGATACCATTATTAATAAAGAGATTGACTCCCAACTTCAAAAAAGAGCAATCAATTATTATACTAATGGTATAGAAGGAATGGAAAAATTCGATGAATTCTTTGTCTCATATGAAAAAGAAAATCTAGCGTATCTTTCATGGTTTGGTCAAAAACCAGAAAGAAGTAACTTTGAAGATGATGAAAAATATGATCTTGCAGTTACAGCATGGCAAGAAGCAAAACCTACACTTGAAACAACTTATGCGAAATACTTTGAAAAGAGTGTTAACAAATGGTTAAATCAACAACCAAAAAGAGATGCTTATGAAAATGATGAAGAATACCTTGCAGCCGTAACTAAATGGCAAGGTCAAAGTGTTGCAACCACAGAAGCCGCAACAACTAATGCTTATAAAGGTGCAGTAGAAGAAGTTAAAAAATATGTTTATCGTAAAGCCGCAAGCATTAACAAAAAATATACAATCTTCTCCAAAGAAACCCAAGAATTACTTGGATCAGTAATGTATGCCATCAACCCTAATGGTACTTTCAATAAAGAATTTACTTCTAAGAATGAAGAAGCTCCTGCTGATTATGATGTAGTATCATTAATTAATCATATCGTATCTGGGGATATTGAAACATACTTAGAAAGTGAGGAAAGACAAAAGTATCATAAAGAAAGAGCTGAAATAAACGATGTATTCTTTGTAGCATATAATATGACTCAAGAAGACAATGTTGAAGTAATGCTTTCATTACTTAGTTCATATGGAGTAACTCCAGAAAAATATGAATCATTTGGTTATACCTATGAAAATGTAAAAGACATTGCTGCATCAGCAGTAATCAGTTATCATAATCGTTTAGATTATGAATTAAATCCATTAATTGAAAAATTAAATAAAGGTGAATTATCACATGATGAATTTGCAGCTAAAAAAACCGCAGCTATTGAAACTTTAACTGCTGACATCTCAAGTAGTTTATTAACTTCTCTTCCAGATGATGTCGCAAATGCCCTAGAAGAAGTAGGACAAATGGATTTATATACTTTAATTGTTGGTGACATTTTCTATAAACTAGCAGGTTTACTACTTCCAATTATCTTTATGATTATGGTATCTAATAACCTAATATCTGGCCAAGTAGATTCAGGATCAATGGCATATGTACTTTCAACCTCAACCAAGCGTAATACTATTGTCTTTACTCAAGCAATATACTTAATTGGCTCTCTTTTCGCAATGTTCTTCTGTACATCAGTTACTGGATGTATCTGCCTTGCGATTATCAAAGATGAAGTATCACTTACATTTGGAAAATTACTACTTCTTAATGTTGGCGCCTTCTTAGTATTATTTGCTTTATCAGGTCTATGCTTCTTTACTTCTTGTTGGTTTGACAGAAGTAAACATTCTATGGCTCTTGGCGGTGGTCTTAGTATCTTTGCACTTGTAGCCGCAATGCTTGGTTTATTTGGTAGCCCTATTATTCCATCAGTTATTAGACTTGATGCTTTAAATCTATTCAACTATACAACTATAATTACTTTATTTGATGTCGTATCCATCTGTGATGGTACAACAAAGTTTATAATTCAATTTGGTGTCCTTCTTGTAATGGGACTTGTTGGATACATAATTGGTTCACTTCGTTTCATCAAGAAAGACTTACCACTATAATTGGGGAGATGATATTATGTTTGAATTCAAAAAACTTTGTAATGAATATGAAAAATTAACATTTGTTGAACGTGGAGCAGTCCTCGTAAATAAATCAGCGGAAATTATTTCCAAATTAAAAGAAATTGCTAAAGATACAGAAATTGATCCATTAACTGGCTATGCTTACTTTATTCTTGCTTCAATCGTATCAGATGGTAAAGTAAATGAACAAGAATACTTACTAATGTATCCAGCTTTACTAAAAGTCTTTGGTGAAAGTTTCAACTTTAAAGAAATTAAATACCTTATTGAAGAAGACAAAGATAGCAAACAAACTGTCAAAAACTATATTAAAGAATTCTTGGGTTTAGTTAGTCACTTAAGTGATGACCTAAAGAAAGACTTAATTACCTTAAGTTTATGTGTAGTAAGTATGGATGGTAAAGTATCATTCAAAGAACGTAACTATATTAGAAAATTATTGAAATAAAATCAAACAAAAAAGGATAGACTCTTGATATGATGTCTATCCTTTTTTTAAAAAAGAGAAAAAAATTAATAGTTTGCTTTTTTAAATAGTTCATAAGCTGCCATTATATGTAAATATAATTCATCAACTTCACTATCACTTAAATACTTTAAACGACTAATGAAAGCTTCTTCACGACATTCTTTGATCTCTTTTAAAACGGATCTACCTTCATCTTTAATATTAATCAAAATTTCTCTACGTGAATTAGGATTCCATGATCTTCTGACAAACCCCATAAGGTCTAAAGAGTCAATTAATTTAGTCGTTTGTTGTTTAGATATTCCAAGAAATGATGAAATACTGTTCATTGGTTCTCCATTAGGTTTTGGAGAGTGAGCAATAAAAAGCATCGTAATAAACTGAAGTTGGGTAAGTTTAGGCTTCTCATTATCAATTTGGTTATTTACCTTAAACACCGGAAATACTAGTAAAGCCTTACTTAGTACTTCAACTAACTTTTCATCTCTTGTCATAATTAACACCTCAATAATATTTTAACATAAATAATTGGAAATGTCAACAAATATAAAAAATAAATTATAATTTATAGTAAATAATTGTTGACAATAAATAAAATTTGTGATATAATATTACCGCTGGAGGAAAATTATGCTAAAAATACTAAAAAACCTAAAAGTAAAAGACTGGTTATTATTATTGCTTTCTCTAGTTGTTATCATTGGAAGTGTCTATCTAGATCTGCTTTTGCCGGACTATATGAAAGATATAACAATAATAATAGAAAGTAATCCTGAAAATATACAAGGGGTTATTACAGCTGGATTTAAAATGTTGTTTTGTGCTCTAGCTGGTACAGCCCTTACAATTGTATCTGGATTTATAACAGCTTATGTATCAGCGGACTTAAGTTATAATGTTCGTGAAAAACTATTCAATCATGTTATTGATCTTGATACCAAAACTTTAAATGACATTTCAATACCATCACTAATTACAAGAACAACTAATGATATAACCCAAATTCAAATGTTTATATCAATGGGCTTAACAATGTTAATCAAATCACCGATACTTGCGGTATGGGCTATCATTAAGATTGTCAATAAAAGTATGCAACTATCACTTGTAACAGCTATTGCGGTAGTAGTTATCTTACTTACCATCATTATCATTATGCGTCTTGTAATACCAAGAATCAAAAAGGTTCAAAAATTAACAGATGAAGTAAATAGAGTTGCTCGTGAAAATCTATCAGGCATAAAAGTAGTAAAAGCTTTTAATGCCGATAACTATGAAGAAGAAAAATTTGATGAAGTCAATACAAATCTTGTGGATATACAAAAATTCAATCGTACCGCATTTTCTTTTATTAATCCAGTTTTATCACTAGTAATGTCTTCACTTACTCTTGTAATTTATTGGCTTGGAGCTTACTTAATTGATAAAGCAAATCTTTTCGATAAAATCACATTATTTAGTGATGTTATGGTATTTGGTTCTTATGCCCTTTATGTAATTCAAGCCTTTATGTTCCTAGCAATGGTATTTATGATTCTACCTAATGCTCATGTTTCAGCGACTCGTATTAATGAAGTTTTAAATAAAGTAATTACCTTAAAAGAAGGTAGTAAAGAAGTAGTAACTGATAGAAAGGGAGAAATCGAATTTAAAAATGTTTCGTTTCACTATGGGGATGGTGATAACATTATATCAAATCTAAACTTCAAAATTAATATGGGTGAAACAACTGCGATAATTGGACCGACTGGTAGTGGTAAAACTACCATCCTAAACTTAATGAATCGACTAATCGACCCAACCGATGGTGAGATTCTCATTGATGGTGAAAACATTAAGAATTATCCATTTGAAGAACTATACAAAAAAATAGCAATTGTTCCTCAAAAAAATCTTTTATTCTCTAAAACGATTAAAGATAATATTATCTTTGGTGATGATAAAAACCAAATATCTGATGATGATGTAATGAAAGCCATTGAAATCTCACAAGCCAAAGAATTTGTTGAAAAACTACCTAATGGAATAGATACCTATCTTGCTGAAGGCGGTAACAATCTATCAGGAGGACAAAAACAACGACTAGCTATCGCTAGAGCCATCGCTAGAAATAGTGAAATCTTATTATTTGATGATTCGTTTTCAGCCCTTGATTATAAAACCGATAGTTTGCTTCGCCATGAATTAAAAACAAAATTAAGTAACACAACTTGTGTAATTGTTGCACAAAGAATTGGAACCATTAAAAATGCTGATAGGATAATCGTAATTGATAATGGGAAAATTGTAGGAATGGGAAAACACAAAGAACTATTAAAAACTTGTCCTCTTTATTATGAAATTGCTTCAAGTCAATTATCAGAAGAAGAACTAATGAAGGGGGATGAATAAGATGCCAACACGTGGACCTATGCAAGTAGCTCAAAAAGCTAAAAACAATAAAGAAGCTTTTAAAAAACTGGTTAAATATATTAAACCATATATTACTGTATTTGTGATTGCGGTAATATTGGGTATCTGTAGTGCCATCTTAACAATCATTGGCCCAAGTAAAATTGGAGAAATTACCAATTTAATGCAAGCTCCTTTTGAATCTTTAAAAGAAACTGGTGTTTTAGGTAAAATGGATTTAGAAGGAATCACTAAACTTGGCATTACTCTTCTTATTATCTATGGTTGTAGTTTCATTATATCACTAGTAATGAACATAATGTTACAACGTTTAACACTAAAAATTAGTAAAGTTTTAAGAAAAGACTTAATTGAAAAAGTCAATAAAGTCCCACTATCATATTATAACTTCCATAATATTGGTGACATCCTAAGCCGTTTTACCAATGATATTGATACAATCGTTACATCTTTAAATAACTCTTTAGGATCATTAGTTTGTGCAATCTGTCAATTCATTGGCTGTATAATTATGATGTTTGTAACAAGTGGTACAATGGCCCTTACAGCGATCCTTTCTTCTCTTCTTGGTTTCATCATCATTATCTTAATTATGAAATCATCACAAAAATACTTTATTTTAAGACAAACAGCGTTAGGTAGTCTAAATGGTTACATTGAAGAGATGTACTCAGGACATGGCGTAATCAGAGCTTGTGGTGCTGATAATCAAGTTAAAAATGAATTTGTGGAATATAACCAAAAAGTCAAGAAAGCTAACTTTATGTCACAATTCTTATCAGGAATGATGCCCTCTCTTATGACTTTTGTTGGAAACCTTGGTTATGTTGCGGTATGCATTGTTGGAGCAATCAATGTTATGAAAGGTAATTACCAATTTGGTATTATCACTTCCTTCATCATTTATGTAAGACTATTTACTCAACCTCTTAGTACTTTCTCTCAAAGTATGACTCAAATTCAATCATGTATGGCCTCAAGTGAGAGAGTATTTAATTTCTTAGATGAAGAAGAAGTGGAAGATGAAAGTAATAAAACCAATACCATTGAAAATCCAAATGGTGAAGTAGAGTTTAAACATGTTACCTTTGCTTATGCGGATGAACCAACAAAAACAATCATCAAAGATTTCTCTTGTTTTGTTAAACCTGGACAAAAGGTCGCAATCGTCGGACCTACAGGAGCCGGAAAAACAACAATCGTTAATTTACTAATGCGTTTCTATGAAATCCAAGGGGGAGAAATCTTAATTGATGGGGTAAATGAAAAAGAATTAACAAGAGAAAATGTCCACAGTCTATTTGGTATGGTACTTCAAGATACTTGGTTATTTGAAGGAACTGTCAAAGAAAACTTAGTATTTAATAAAGAAAATGTCAGTGATGAAGAAATCGTTAAGGCATGTAAAGCTTGTGGTATTTATCAATATATTATGAATTTACCTAATAAGTTTGATACAGTACTAACGGAAACAACATCACTTTCAGCTGGACAAAAACAACTATTTACCATCGCAAGAGCAATGATTCAAAATAGTCCAATGTTAATCCTAGATGAAGCAACCTCTAATGTTGATACGAGAACTGAAATCGTAATTCAAAATGCCATGGATAAACTAACCGAAAATCGAACATCCTTTGTTATAGCTCATCGTCTTTCAACAATCAAAAATGCAGATTTAATTCTAGTATTAAAAGATGGTGACATCATTGAACAAGGAACTCATGAAGAGCTTCTTGAACAAAAAGGATTCTATGAAAAACTATATAATTCCCAATTTGATGAGTCAAACGATGGCTCAGTAGATTCGGTAATTAAAACAGCGTTTGCTAACTAACTTACATTATGTCACTAAATTATTCTCATTAAATAATAAATTTTTAGTACTCCTCTTTTATAGTGACATAGTCATGTAGGACCATCATTTATTGATGGTCTTTTTTTTACATTTTCTTTACAATCATTTACTAAAAGTTGATATATTAAATGTCAAAATCTAGGTATAATATTAGTGTTAAAAGAAAAGGAGACAATAATATGAAAAACAAAATTAACATTTTAACACTATTTTTAATCGCAATCATAAGCTTAGTCGGATTTACAAGTTGTAAAAACAACACTACAAGTTTTGACGAAAACAAAGATATAATAAAATATTCAAGAGACACAACCTCAGGAACAAGAGATGGTTTCTTTACAGCTATTGGATACGCAGAAGCCAAAGAAGATGACACTAAGATTCCTGGTTTCATTAAAGCTACTGATAACGCCAATATGATTACCCTTGTTAGTAATGATAATTATGGTATTGGTTACATTTCTCTTGCTTCAAGTGCAACCTCAGGATTAAAAGTATTAAGTTATGAAGGTGTTGTACCAAGTGAAGAAGCAGTTGTTAATGGTACTTACAAACTATCAAGAAACTTTAATTATGTAACAAAAGTCGAAGCAGACTGTACTAAAGTAGAATGGACATTAATTAAAGGCTTCCTTCTATTTATGTCAAGTAAAGAAGGGCAAGGTATTATTAAAGCTAAAGATGGAATTCTAACAAAAGATTTATCAACATCAAAGAGTTTTAATGAATTATTAAGTTTAGAAGAAAATAGTGATGTAAAAGCACTATGTGAAACTCCATGTGATGATGCATCAAAAATTGAAATTAAATTTGGTGGTTCAACCTCTGTTGAAAAGATTGCAAAAGCTTTAACTGAAGCATATAGTAGATATTGCTCTACATTTAAACCTGTTCACAATCATACTGGTTCTGGTGCTGCATACAAAGGAACTCAAGGTTCAGAAAAAGGAACAGTAAATGGAATGCATGTTGGTTTCTTATCAAGAGAACTAAAAGAAAATGAAGTACCAGCTGAAAATACTTCAGGTATGATTTGTAAAGATGGTATAGTAGTAGTAGTAAATAAAAACAATACATGCATAGATAACATAACTGCTGATATGTTAAAGAAAATCTACTCAACTAAAACAATTAAGTGGAGTGAAATCGTAAAATAGGGAAAAATAATGAAAAATACGAACTTGAAATTAAAAATCGACAAAATAGTCGGATATATATTTTTAGGCATTGGTTTAATATGTGCCTCATCAATAATTTTCATTGTTCTATTTATTTTGATAAAGGGCGTGAAGCCCTTTATTGCTAACTATGGAACAACTGCAAACATTAAAATATTAAAATTCCTTTTTGGACCAAGTTTTATTAAAGGAGAGTATGGTGTCTTTGGCCTAATAATAAATACCCTTGTGATTGTCTTTTTCGCAAGCCTTCTTGCCCTTCCTTTAAGTGTATTAACAGCTCTTTTCATTGTAAGGATATCTCCTAAGAAAATTGGTCATGCGATGCAAATAGTAGTAGAACTACTTGCTTCAATTCCTTCCATAATTTTTGGATTATTTGGAATGGGCGTAATTAATCCTTTAGTTAGGGATTTTGCTTTAGCATTAAACTTTCAAACGGCAGGTGGGGTATCGACATTATCGGTAATTATTGTTCTTGTGATGATGATTACACCAACTATTACTACCCTATCAATTACTTCAATGCGTGCAGTAAAAGAAGATTTAGTTAAAGCATCCCTTGCTCTTGGTGCTACTAAAACCCAAACTAACTTTAAAATTATTGTTGGAGGAGCAAAAAGTGGAATCATCGCCGCTTTAATCCTAGGTATCGGTAGAGCACTAGGAGAAGCAACTGCCGTGTCGATGGTGTGTGGCGGAGCTTCAAACATTTCCCTTGGTATTTTTAGTCCTACCGGAACTCTTACATCAGCAATGCTTCAAGGTATCTATGAATCATCAGGCCTTGATTATGATGTAAGATTTAGTGTAGGTATTGTTTTAATTATTATTATCTTTGTCAATAGTTTATTATTAAATTACTTAAAGAAAAGGATCTGTCGATATGAAAAGTAATAAAAGAAAAATAGGAGATACTATTTTAAATCTTACAACCATTATTTCTACATTATTGATGGTTCTAATTCTTTCATCAATAATCATTTATATTTTTACTAGGGGAGTAAAAACCATATCTTGGAAGTTCTTATTTTCTGATTATTATGAAGAACTAACAATCGTTGAAACAGATAAATCACAAAATACTTATTCCAATCCTAATATCAAAAACACTTACTTTTCAGAAAAATATGGTATTGCTTTAAAAGATGATATGACTCTTGATGGAAATAGATGTATTACCATTGAATATATCGCGGTTAATTCTCCATTTAATGTATTAAAAATTGTCTCATCAAATGAAACATATAAAGCCAAAAAAGGTGAATCAGTAGATGTCTTAATGGGGGAAACCAGTGATTCTGAAAGTATCTTTGCATCAATTAGTGATGGAGCGAAAGTCTTTTGTGAAAAACTAAATAAAACTGATAAAATCACCTATTTACAATGTGCAACCTCTGGTGGTGGTATTAGAGGATCACTACTTGCGACCATTTTATTAATTGTATTAACTTTAATTTTTACCATTCCTCTTGGAATCGGTGGTTCAATTTACTTAACACTTTATGCGAAAGAAGGTAAGTTAAAAACCATTCTTACAAACATGATTGACGCAACAAATGGTATTCCTTCAATTATCTTTGGCTTTGTTGGCTCTTTAATCTTTATTCCTTTAGTAAGTCTTTCAACTAAACGAATTGACTACTCTATCTTAGCAGGAGCTCTCACTATGTCAATTGTTCTTTTACCAACCGTCATAAAGACTGTCAATGAATCACTAATGGTCGTTCCTAAAGAATACATGATGGGGTCACTTGCTCTTGGAGCAACTAAATCCCAAACTGTCTTTAAAGTAATTTTACCAAACGCTATTCCTGGTATTCTATCAGCAGTACTACTTTCAATTGGTAGAATCATTGGTGAATCAGCAGCCTTAGTTTTTGTGATGGGTACCGCAATCAAAGATCATGTAAGTATCTTTCAAGGTGCAACCTCATTATCTTTACACATATGGTCACTAACAAAAGCGGAAAATCCAAATTATGATGCCGCATGTGCTATCTCTATTATCATCTTACTAGTAGTATTTATTATGAATATTGTAGTAAAAATCATATCTTCAAAAATTAATAAGAAAAGAGGAATGTAAATGAGTGAAGAAAATAAAATAATTTTTTCCATTAATAATGTCAATTTATTTTATGGAGAAAAACAAGCTTTAAAAAATATTAATCTAAAAATAAATGAACATCAAGTTACTTCCTTCATTGGTCCCTCAGGATGTGGTAAATCAACTTTACTTAGATGTTTAAATCGTATGAATGAATTAATCCCAAATTGTAGGGTTGAAGGGGATATCTTATACAAAGATGAAGATATTAACAAAATCAATGAAGTAACACTAAGAACCAAAGTTGGGATGGTTTTCCAAAACTCTAATCCTTTTCCCATGTCCATATTTGATAATGTTGCTTACGGCCCAAGATGTAGCGGCATCAAAAATAAAGCCATCTTAAAAGAGATTGTAAAAGAAGCCTTAATCAAAGCTTCTCTTTATGAAGAAGTAAAAGACCGCCTAAAAGACAGTGCCTTAAGTCTATCAGGAGGTCAACAACAAAGATTATGTATCGCAAGATGTATTGCGATGAATCCTGATGTCATCTTAATGGATGAACCAACAAGTGCTCTCGACCCGATTGCAACTTTAAAGATTGAAGAATTAATCAAAGAATTAAAAAAGGATTACACAATTATCATTGTAACCCACAATATGCAACAAGCAACTAGAATATCAGATTATACGGTGTTTTTCTTAATGGGTGAAGTAATCGAATTTAATAAAACCGTTGAATTATTTACTAATCCAAAGTGTAAACAAACAGAAGATTATATAACAGGAAGGTTTGGATAATATGAATTTACAAGAAGAAATCGAAAGTTTAAAATTATTAGTGGTAAAAATGAGTGACGCTGTAGTTACTAACATAACAGATGCTATTAACTATTATTTAGGGAAAGAGTTAAATCACAAAATCAATGATGACTTAGTTGATCAATATGAAAGATTGGTTGAAGAGATGTGTGTAAACATCTTACTAAGAGAACGTCCCTTCGCAAAAGATCTAAAAGAAGTAACTGGGGTGTTAAAACTTGTCTCTGATCTTGAAAGAATTGGTGATCATGCTGAGGATATCTATGAATTCTCAGAAATTCTAAAGCCATATAATGAACAAAAAATCATTGAAATTGAAGGACTATCAATATATGTTATGAAAATGATTAATAAGGCTATCCATGCTTACGTTACTAAAGATTCAGATCTCGCAAAAGAAGTCATCAATGATGATGATTATGTTGATAACAAGTATATGGAAATAATAAACAAACTAGCATCAAAAGAAAATATTAATCAAGAATACTTACCATTTGCAATTTATACAACTCTTGTGGTAAAATACTTAGAGAGAATTGCTGATCATTCAGTAAATATCGCTGAATGGGTAGTATATATTTCATCTGGTTACTATAAAGATAAAATGATAATGTAAGGAGTTAATATGCTAGTATATTCTTTAGAAGATGATGTTGATATTGCGTTAATAATAAACAAAGCTTTAACTAAACAAGGTTTTGATGTTCACACTTTTTATAATGGTAATGACTTTTTAAAAGCCTTTAATCAAGAAAAACCCAAAATTATCTTACTTGACTTGATGCTTCCAGATATTAGTGGATTAGACATTTTAAGAACTATCCGTAAAAATTCAGAAAATGAAGATATCCATATCATTATCATATCGGCTAAACATTTACCAATGGATAAAGTCGAGGGCTTAGACCTTGGTGCTGATGATTATGTCGAAAAACCATTTGATGTTTTAGAATTAATGTCAAGAGTAGAAGCTCACGCAAGAAGATTACGCCAAAAATCAAATATAACTTATAAAGACATTACCCTTGATTTAAATAAAAGAGAATGTCATATTGGTGAAGAAGAAATCATTCTTACCAATAAAGAATTTGAAATTCTTAGTTTACTACTAAAAAATCCTGAAAATGTCGTAACAAGAGAAGACCTTTTCAAATGTATTTGGGATACCGATAAAATAGTTGAAAGTAGAACTCTCGATATGCATATTAAATCCTTAAGAAATAAATTAGGGGATAAAGGCCAAATGATTAAATCCGTCTATGGAGTAGGATATAAGGTGAGTCTATGAAGAAAAAACTAGTCTTAGTTAATTCATTAATTGTTTTCTTATCTTTAATCATTTTATTAATCGTATCATCAATCATTATTTATAATCAAAGTTATAATTTATACTCTAAACAAACTAAAAATTATTTAGTACTAGTATCTAATATCTTTGATGGTACCAACTATGATGAGGCTAAAACAGTAATCAAAGAAACTGATAATGATGTTCGCTTAACGATCATTGATATATCAGGTAATGTAATAATAGATAGTAAAGATGAAGAAATAACCGAAAATCACTTGGATCGTCCTGAACTTCAAAGTGAAAACCTTGGTAAAGTTTTTAAAAGATATTCAAAAACCAATAAATGTGAAATGTTATATGTAGCAGGAATTAAAGGAAATAACTATATTCGTATTTCCATTGCGATGAAAAATGTAACTAACATTTTATCTATCTATATTTCAATTATCATTGTATTTCTTCTTCTAATTGTTGCCTTATCAATTGTTTTTATTAATTACTTTAATAAGAAGAGTTTAGCTAAAGTTAATGAAACTGTCAAACAAATGTCTAATCTAACTATGAAAGAAAGTAATCTTGTCGCAACCACCATTGATGACTTACCACTCATTCTTTCATCCCTTACTAATCTATTAAATGAAAACATCACTAAACTTAATTATCAAAAAAATGAAGTCAACATGATTTTAGACAATCTAAACCAAGGAATTATTGTTATAAATAATAAAGGAAACTTAAACTTTATTAATAAAATGACAAAAGTAATTTTCCATGTTGATAAATCAATGTTAAATAAAAACTATTTGTTTTTAATCAGAGATGTAAATTTTCAAAAAGTAATCAGTGAAACATTAGAAGATCATATCAATAAAGAATATCGCTTTGAATATGAATCAAAAGTATATGAATGTAAAGTAATCTATAGTGATTCCAATGTTTCTTTCAATGGAGTAATAATTACAATGGAAGATGTTACCGAAAAAGATAAACTCGCAAGAACTAAAAGAGACTTCTTCCAAAATGCTTCTCATGAGTTAAAATCACCATTAACTACCATTATTGGCTATCAACAACTAATTGTTGAAAACATCATTGATGATCCAAAACAAATTATTGATTACTCCTCAAAAACTCTCCAAGAAGCAAAAAGAATGAACGGAATTATCATTGATATGTTAGATCTAGCTTATCTTGAACAAAACTATCAAAAGAAAGAAGAAACCATTGAAGTTGATTCATTAGTTAAAGATGTGGTAAAATCATTTGAACCATCTTTAAGAGATAAAAATATTACAGTAGATTTAAACCTTGTAACATTAAAAGTTAAAAGTGATAAAAAACTAATGGATGAGCTAATTCGAAACATCATTGACAATGCAATTAAATATAATAAAGATAGCGGTAAAATAACCATCAGCATTAACAATAATGAATTAAAAATTGCTGATACGGGAATTGGAATTTCGGAAAATGAACAAGCAAATGTCTTTGAAAGATTCTATCGTGTTGATAAAGGCCGTAGTAAAAGCTTAGGTGGTACCGGTCTTGGTCTAGCGATCGTAAAACACATTTGTGAGATTTATGGCTACAAAATAAAACTTGATTCAACCCTTGATAAAGGTACTACTATCACCATAAAATTCTTATAAAATAATTTGCTAAAAAAAAGCTTTTATGATATAATTTTTATAGGAGGATTATTATGGCAAAAAGAAAAAAATCAAATTTAACCGCGTTAATTTTATTAGTAATTGTACTTTGTGGAGTTGCAGCATTTGTAATGTTATTCTTAAATGCTTTAAAGAAAGAAGTATATAATGATTATAGTTATTATACTGGTCTTGAAGTAGTATTTGGTAAAAAGACTGAATTTATGGGTCAAAGTATCTCTTTAAAATTTAATATTTTAAGTTTCTTAGCTTACTTTTTACCACTTATTGCCGTCGCAATCATGGTTGTTTTATATAACAAGAAAAGCAAACTAAAATACTTAATCGCATTTTTAATCTTTACAGTATCTGCAGTATTAATGTTCATAATGCCAACATACGTAAAAGTATATTATGAACTTTTAAATCAAAAAGGAGCTACAGACTACGGATTTGAACTTGCAGTAGGAACTATTGTTGGTGGTATTTGTTCTGGAGTTGGTGCTCTAACAAGTTTATTTGGCTTTATAAAAAAATAAACATTCATAAAAATGATACATAGTAATTCCTTACCTAAGGTGTTAGTATACCCCTAGATAAGGAGTTACTTTTTTAAAAATGTATATAAAAAATAAGTCTAAAGGAATAAAAAATGTCCTTTTGCTACTTGCAATTATTCAAGTTTTATGATAAAATAATACTAGAAAAGGAGATATGAAATGAAACAACTTAGATTTTGCTTAATAATATTTTTATCTTTGTTTTTAATTACAGCATGTTCAGATCATACTCATACATATGACACTAATTGGTCATATGATGAAACAACTCACTTCCACAAATCAACATGTGGACATGATGTAGTAAGTGATCAAGCAAACCACACAT
>SAMEA104315437__coassemble_493_pt1 | contig 18961 bp, 34 predicted proteins | sample SAMEA104315437__metabat2_high_PE_004 | metagenome-assembled genome bin SAMEA104315437 (sample SAMEA104315437) | gut metagenome | biome: Monkey gut; feature: monkey-associated habitat; material: faeces | place: China | collected 2013
AAAGAAACATTAAAACAAAAAAATTAAACTAGTGCATTAATGTACTAGTTTTTTTGTGTAGGAAAAAATTAATAAGAAACGTAATCGCTTTAAAAGCTCTAAAGCAAAAATATTAAAAAAATAAGCAAACGATTTGCTAAAAAAAACGAAAATGAGTATAATATACAAGGCTAAAAACGGACTGAGATATGCGAGGTTGCTGACACGCACGGAAGAGTTGCCGTGGTGCGTATGGTCAGGGAATTCGTGTGGAGTCTTAAGCTTAGAAAAAGCTAGGAGGTAAAACATGGCAAAAGAAAAAAAATTAAGAATAAGATTACTATCTTATGATCACAGATTACTTGATGAATCTGCGAAAAAGATTGTGGAAACTGCTAAGAGAACTGGTTCAAAAGTTTCTGGCCCTATTCCACTACCAACAGAAAGAGAAGTATTTACAATTATTCGTTCACCACACAAATATAAAGATAGTCGTGAACAATTTGAACGTCGTACTCACAAACGTTTAATTGATATCGTAAATATTACTCCAAAAACAATGGATGCGTTAGTTCATCTAGAACTTCCATCTGGTGTTGAAATCGTTCTAAAATAGAGAAAGGAAGGTGCACTCATGGCCAAAGGAATCTTAGGTAAGAAAATTGGAATGACTCAAGTATTTTCTGAAACAGGCTCTTTAATCCCTGTTACAGTAATTGAAGTAACTCCGAATATAGTATTACAAAAAAAGACTGTTAAAACTGATGGTTATAACGCTATTCAATTAGGATATTGTGACAAGCCAACTAGACTTGCTAACAAACCTGAACTTGGACACGTTGCTAAAGTAAATACAGCCCCTAAGCGCTTCATACAAGAAATCGCTGGGGAAGAAATGCTAGCGTTCGAAGTTGGACAAGAGGTTAAAGGAAATATCTTTTTTGTTGGAGAATTAGTAGATGTAACTGGTACATCAAAAGGTAAAGGATACCAAGGTGTTATCAAACGTCACAATTTCCATTTAGGTCCTGCCGCTCACGGTTCAGGATATCATCGTGGAATTGGTTCAATGGGATCAATTCAACCTGCTCGTATTAAACCAGGTAAGAAAATGGCTGGTCGTATGGGCGGAGAAACAAAGACAATTCAAAATCTTGAATTTGTTAAGTATGATCAAGAAAACAATGTAATTTTAGTAAAGGGAAGCGTTCCTGGTGCAAACAATTCATTTGTAATTGTTAAAAATGCTGTAAAAGCAAAGAAGCCAGCGCTTAATCCTGAAGCATTAGCATAGGAAGGAGTCAATCATGCCAAAAGTTGTATTATACAATCAAACAGGTTCACAAGTTGGTGAAATCGAATTAAGCGAACATGTATTTGGTGTAGAAGATCATCAACAAGCTATATTTGATACAGTAATCGCTGAACAAGCTGCAAAGCGCCAAGGAACACAAAAAGCTAAGACTCGTTCTGAAGTTAGTGGCGGTGGAAGAAAACCATGGCGTCAAAAAGGTACAGGACGTGCTCGTCAAGGTACAATTCGCGCTCCTCAATTTAGAGGTGGTGGTGTTGTATTTGCACCTGTTCCTAGAAGTTATGTTCTAAAAGTTAATAAAAAAGTTGCTCGTCTTGCAATGAGATGCGCATTGAGTAACAAAGTTCGTGAAGGACAAATTTATGTAGTTGAATCATTAGAACTTGCTGATTTCAAAACAAAGAGTTTAGTGAAAGTTATTAATGATTTAAAGGTAAATGGTAGAAAAGTTGCTATCGTTCTTGAAGATGCAAATGGCAATGTAGAAATCGCTGGTCACAATTTACCATATTTACTAGTTCAACAATACAATCATATTTCAGTTTATGAAATGATGAATGTAAACAGCTTAATAATTACAAAAGCTGCTGTTGAAAAGTTTGAGGAGGTACTTAAATAATGAAATCAATGTATGATGTTATTAAAAGACCAATTATTACTGAAAAAACAAGTGGCTTAGTAGAAAAACTACAATACACATTTGAAGTTGATCCAAAAGCAACTAAAACAGAAATCAAAGACGCAATCGAAAAGATTTTCGGTGTTAACGTTGTTGAAATTAGAACTATAAATGTTCATCAAAAAGCAAAAAGAATGCAAAGATTCGAAGGTTTCAAATCAGCATATAAAAAAGCAATTGTTCGCTTAATGCCTGGTCAAACTATCGATAAATTTGAAATTTAATAGGAGGTTATCATGGCTGTAAAAAAATATAAAGCAACGACTAATGGTCGTCGTAATATGTCAGTTTTAACATATGAAGAAATAACAACAGATACTCCTGAGAAAAGTTTATTAGTTACACTAAATAAAAAAGGTGGTCGTAATTCTTATGGTCGCATAACAGTTCGTCATAAAGGCGGCGGTGAAAAGAGAAAATATCGTATCATCGACTTTAAAAGAGATAAAGATGGTATTGAAGGAAAAGTTGCTTCAATTGAATACGATCCAAATCGTAGTGCTAATATAGCTTTAATCAACTATGTTGATGGAGAAAAAAGATACATTATTGCTCCTGAAGGATTAAAAGTAGGTATGTCTATTTATTCAGGTGAAAATGTAGATATCACAATTGGTAATTGTTTACCTATTGCTAATATTCCTGTTGGTACTGTTGTTCATAATATCGAATTACACCAAGGTCATGGTGCCCAATTAGTTAGAGCTGCTGGTAGCAGTGCTCAAATTCTTGGACGTGAAGACCGTTACGTTCTTGTACGTTTAACAAGTGGTGAAGTTCGTCGTATTCTAGGCGTTTGCCGTGCTACAATTGGTGGTGTTGGTAACTTAGATTATGAACTTGTAAATGTAGGCAAAGCTGGTCGTACTCGTCATATGGGTATCCGCCCTACAGTTCGTGGTTCAGTTATGAACCCTAACGATCACCCTCATGGTGGTGGTGAAGGCCGTCAACCTATCGGTCGTAAGTCTCCAATGACACCTTGGGGTAAAATTGCTCTTGGTCTTAAAACAAGAAAAACTAAAAATAAAACGAACCGTCTTATCGTTCGTCGTAGAAATGGTTAAGGAGGAAATGCATATATGGCACGTTCACTTAAAAAAGGACCTTTTATTGATCAACATTTATTAAACAAAGTTGTTAAATTAAATGAATCAAATCAAAAGAAAGTAATTCAAACTTGGTCAAGAAGATCAACAATTTATCCAGAATTTGTTGGACATACTGTTGCTATTCACAATGGTAAAGAACACATTCCTGTATATGTAACTGAAGATATGGTAGGCCATAAATTCGGTGAATTCGCTCCAACAAGAACATATCGTGGTCACGGTAAAGATAAGAAAGCAGCTAAATAGGAGGTAAAATATGGCAGAAGTTAGAGCAATTGCAAAATCACTTAGAATTTCTCCACGTAAAACTCGTTTAGTTGTGGATCTAATTCGTGGTAAAAAAATAGGATTAGCAGTTTCAATTTTAAATAACTGCGAATCTACAGTTAGAGAAGATATATTAAAAGTAGTAAATTCCGCTGTTGCTAATGCAGAACATAATTTAGGACTTGAAGTAGAAAACTTATTTATTAAAGAAATCTACGTTAATCCAGGTGCTACATTAAAAAGATTCCGTGCTAGAGCAAAAGGAAGCGGTAATAGAATTTTAAAAAGAACTAGTCACATTACAGTTGTAGTGTCTGACGGTCAAAATTAGGAGGAAACATATGGGTCAAAAGGTTAATCCTGTCGGCATGAGAATTGGCATTATCCGTGATTGGGAAGCAAAATGGTATGCTCCAAAAACTAAAGTTGCTGATTTATTACATGAAGACTTAAAAATTCGTGAATTTTTAAATAATTTCTATAAAGCTGCATATGTTTCACATATTGAAATTAAACGTACTGGTAAAAGAGTAATCGTTGTAATTCATGCAGCTAAACCTGGTATTGTTATTGGTACAGGTGGTTCAAAGAAAAATGAAGCAGTTGCTGCTTTACAAAAATTAACTGGTAAAAATGTTTATATATCAGTAGTTGAAATTAAACAAATTGAAGCAGATAAAGATGCAACAATAGTTGCACGTAAGATGGCTGAAGATCTTGAAAATCGTGCTTCATTCCGTCGTGTTCAAAAAATGGCAATCCAAAAAGCTTTAAAAGCAGGTGCTAAAGGTATTAAGACAAGCATTTCTGGTCGTTTAGGCGGTGCTGAAATTGCAAGAAGTGAAGGATATATAGAAGGTAGTGTTCCTCTACATACTCTTCGTGCAAATATCGATTATGCAATTGCTGAAGCAGCTACTACTTATGGAAAGTTAGGAGTTAAAGTTTGGATTAATAAAGGTGAAATTTTACCTGCAGCAAAAAATTCAAAAAAGGAGGCTAAATAAATTATGTTAATGCCTAAAAGAACTAAATATCGTCGCCCTCATCGCGTTAGTTATGAAGGCAAAGCAAAAGGTGGCAAGAAAGTTACTTTTGGTGAATTTGGTCTTCAATCTTTAGAGGGTGCATGGATTACTGACCGCCAAATTGAAGCGGCTCGTATCGCAATGACTCGTTATATGAAACGTGATGGTCAAGTATGGATTAAGATATTCCCTCATAATATAAAAACTAAAAAACCATTAGAAGTACGTATGGGTTCCGGTAAAGGTGCTCCTGATGGATATGTAGCAGTAGTTAAAGATGGTACAGTAATGTTTGAAATCGGTGGTGTTTCTGAAGAAATAGCACGTGAAGCATTAAGACTTGCTGCACACAAACTACCAGTTAAAACAAAATTTGTAACAAGAGAAAGTGGTGATTGTTAATGGCTAGAACAACAAAAGCTCCAAAAGTAGATAAAAAGTTAGCAAAGAAAATCGCTGAAAAGAAAACTCTTGCCGGAAAAATTCGTGAATTAAATGATACTGAAATTCTTAATCATATTAACGACTTAAAACAAGAATTATTTAATTTACGTTTTCAAGCAGCCGTTGGTAAACTTGAAAATACAGCTCAATTAAAGAAAGTTAAGAAAGAAATTGCAAGATGTTACACAGTTCTTACAGAACGTGCAGCTGCATCTAGCAAGTAATCGGAGGTAACTTATGGAAGAAAGAAAATGTAGTCGTAAAGTTTATGTTGGCGTTGTTGTTTCAGCTGTAAACGATAAGACAATTACAGTTAAAGTAGAAACTCATCGTAGACATCCACTATATGGTAAAAGAGTTCAATATACTAAGAAATTTACTGCACATGATGAACAAAACGTTGCAAAAGTTGGTGACATTGTAGAAATTATGGAATGTCGTCCACTATCTGCAACTAAACGCTATCGTTTAGTAAGAGTTGTTCAAGAAGCAGTAATAATCTAATAGGAGGTATTTACAATGGTTCAACAAGAAACAAGAGTCAATGTAGCCGATAACTCCGGTGCAAAACAACTTTTAATAATTAAAATTTTAGGTGGTTCAATCCACAAATCTGCAACAATCGGCGATATCGTTGTTTGTTCAGTTAAATCTGCAACAACAGGCGGCCAAGTTAAAAAAGGCGACGTTGTTAAAGCAGTAATCGTTCGTACTAAGAAAGCAGTAAGAAGAGAAGATGGTTCATATATTAAATTTGATGATAACGCTGCTGTAATTATCAAAGAAGATAAGAACCCAAGAGGAACTCGTATTTTTGGTCCTGTTGCTCGTGAATTACGTGAAAAAGATTTCATGAAGATTGTATCTCTTGCTCCTGAAGTACTATAGGAGGTAGCGTTATGAGAATTAAAAAAGGTGATATTGTAGCTGTAATAGCTGGCAATCAAAAACCTATTAAAGGTAACTACGTTACTGGTGAAGTATTACAAGTTTTACCTAAATCTAATCGTGTTGTAGTAAAAGGTGTTAACATTGTAACTAAACATAACCGTCCATCAAACGCAAATCCTGATGGTGGTATTGAGAAAAAAGAAGCACCAATTAGTATTTCTAATGTTGCTTACTTAGATCCAGTAGATAAGAAACCTACAAAAATAGGTTACAAATTTGTAGATGGTAAAAAAGTTCGTTATTGTAAACGTTCTAAAACTGTAATTAAGTAGAAAGGAGCTTGAATGGTTATGAATCGTGTCTTACAATATTATAAAGAAACTGTCGTAGCTGAATTAACAAAGAAGTTTAATTACACTTCAGTTATGCAAGTTCCTAAAATCGTAAAAATCGTAGTAAACATGGGTGTTGGTGATTCAATTCACAATTCAAAATTACTAGATGCTGCTTGTGAAGATTTAGCAATCATTACAGGCCAAAAACCACTTGTTACAAAAGCTAAGAAATCTATAGCTGTCTTCAAACTTCGTGAAGGTATGTCAATTGGTGCAAAAGTTACTTTACGTGGTGAAAGAATGTATGAATTCTATGATAAATTAGTTTCCATTGCTCTTCCACGTGTTCGTGACTTCCGTGGTGTAAATCCAAATGCTTTTGATGGTAGAGGAAATTATACTATTGGTATTAAAGAACAATTAATTTTCCCAGAAATTAATTATGATAAAGTTTTAAAAATTCGTGGTATGGATATCGTTATTGTTACTACTGCAAAGACTGACGAAGAAGGTCGTGCATTATTAACAATGTTAGGTATGCCATTTGCGAAGAAGTAAGGAGGTCTTTTGATTATGGCAAAAACATCCCAAAAAGTAAGATGCTCTCGCAAAGCAAAATTTAGTACAAGAGAATACACTCGCTGTGAACGTTGTGGTCGTCCTCATGCAGTTTATCGCAAATTCAAAATCTGTAGAATTTGCTTTAGAGAACTTGCATACCAAGGATTAATACCTGGCGTTACAAAGGCAAGTTGGTAAGAAAGGAAGGTCAAATATTATGGTAATGACTGATCCAATTGCAGATATGTTAACTAGAATTCGTAATGCAAACCAAGCAAAACATGAAAATGTTACAATGCCTGCATCACGTTTAAAATTAGAAATCTTAGCAGTTCTTAAAAATGAAGGTTACATTTCTGAATATGAAAAAGTAGAAGATGGAAAACAAGGTATCATTAAAGTTACACTAAAATATAACAACAAAGATAGAGTTATCAAAGGCATAAAGAAAATTTCTAAACCTGGATTAAGAGTTTATGCTAAATCTAGCGAACTACCTAAAGTTTTAAATGGCTTAGGTGTAGCTATTATTTCAACTTCAAATGGAATTATGACTGATCGTGAAGCTCGTTCTAAAAAGCTTGGCGGCGAAGTTATTGCATTTGTATGGTAGTAAGGTGATTGTATGTCAAGAATAGGAAATAAACATATTAATATTCCTGAAGGCGTTACTGTAACTGTTGAAGGAAATTTAGTAAAAGTTAGTGGACCTAAAGGTCAATTAGAATTAGTAAAAAATCAAGATATCTCTGTTGAAGTTGAAGGCGCTACATTAGTTGTTAAACGCCCTAGTGATGATTTATTCCATCGTTCAATTCATGGTACAACAAGAGCTTTAATTCATAATATGGTTGTTGGTGTACATGATGGTTATGAAAAAATATTAGAAATAGTAGGTGTTGGTTATCGTGCTCAATTACAAGGTAATACACTTGTACTTAACTTAGGTTACTCTCACCCAGTAAATATGGAATTACCAAAGGGTATTTCTGTAACTGTTCCTACTCCAACTGAAATACATGTATTAGGTTGTGATAAACAAGTTGTAGGAGAATTTGCGGCTGAAATTCGTAAAGTTCGTGGACCAGAACCTTATAAAGGTAAAGGAGTTCACTATAAAGGCGAATATATCCGTCGTAAAGAAGGCAAGAAAGCTAAGTAGAAAGGAGAGACTAAATAAGATGATCGGTATTAAAGATAAAAAACAAGCTCGTCATGTTCGTCATGAGAGAATCCGTAAAGTAATCGAAGGTACTTCTGAAAGACCTCGTCTTGCAGTGTATCGTTCAAATAAACACATTTCTGTTCAAATCATTGATGATTCAAAACAAGTAACTTTAGTTTCTGCTTCTACATTTGAAAAAGGCAATAAACTTGCTGTTGGTTCAAATATTGAAGCTGCTAAAGCAGTAGGTGCAACAATCGCTAAAAGAGCTCTAGAAGCTGGTATAACAGAAGTTGTATTCGACCGTGGAGGTTTCTTATTCCATGGACGTGTAAAAGCATTAGCAGATGCGGCTCGTGAAGCCGGACTAAAATTCTAGGAGGCTACACATGAGTGAACAAGTAAAAGTCGTAGAAGAAAAACAATATGAAGAACGTGTCGTTGTCATCAACCGTGTAACAAAAGTTGTTAAAGGTGGTAGACGTTTCCGTTTTGCTGCTTTAGTTGTTGTTGGTGATTTCAATGGTCATGTTGGCTTTGGAACTGGTAAAGCTCAAGAAGTTCCAGAAGCAATCAAAAAAGCTGTCGAAGACGCAAAGAAAAATTTAATTACAGTTCCAATCGTTGGTTCAACTATTCCACATGAAATTACTGGTGTTGCTGGTGCTGGTAAAGTATTCTTAAGACCTGCTCCTGCTGGTACTGGTATTATCGCTGGTGGTCCAGTTCGTAACGTAGTAGAACTTGCTGGTATTAAAGATATCGTATCTAAATCTCAAGGTTCAAATACACCTATCAATATTGTACGTGCTACATTTAAAGGGCTTTCTGAATTACGTACTGTTGAAATGGTAGCTGAACAACGTGGAAAGGCAAAAGAAGAAATTCTTTAGGATGAACAATATGGAAAAAACTGTTAGAATTAAATTAGTTAAAAGCCCTATTTGCTGTCCTAAAAATCAACGTGCAACTTTAAAAGCTTTAGGTTTAACAAAAATGCAACAAGAAGTTGTAAAGGTTGACAACGTTGCAATCCGCGGTATGATTAAAACTGTAGCACACTTAGTAAGTGTTGTTGAAGAATAGGAGGTACTCGGATATGAATTTAAATGAATTAAAACCAGTTGCTGGTGCAAGACATTACAAAAAACGTGTAGGTCGTGGTACTGGTAGTGGTATGGGTAAAACAAGTACTCGTGGCCATAAAGGTCAAAATGCTCGAAGTGGCGGCGGTGTTCGTCCAGCATTCGAAGGTGGTCAAACACCATTATTTAAACGTTTACCAAAACGTGGATTTACAAATATTAATCGTAAATTATTTGCTGTAGTTAATTTAGGTGATATTAATGAACGCTTTGAAGCTGGCTCAGTTGTAGATGTTAATACATTAAAAGCTGCTGGCTTAGTTAAAAAAGAGTATGAAGGAGTGAAAATATTAGGAAATGGGGAATTAACAAAGGCTTTAACATTTAAAGCTTGCAAATTCTCTAAATCGGCTACTGAAAAGATTACCGCCATTGGTGGAACAATCGAGGTGGCTTAATAATGAGTAAGTTTTTCTCTAAGAATAAAAAAGTAATTCTTGGCATATTATTTACAGCACTTTGTTTATTAGTATGGAGAATTGGTATCCATATTCGTGCTCCATTTTTAGATTATAAAACTCCAACTGATGGTTCTTCAAACATCTTTGGATTCCTTGATATCTTTGCTGGAGGCGGTTTATCACAATTTTCAGTTTTAGCTTTAGGTGTTAGCCCTTATATCACAGCTTCAATCATTGTTCAATTATTACAAATGGACATCATCCCTGCTTTTAAAGAATGGGGAGAAGAAGGAGAAGCTGGACGTGAAAAGCTAAATAGATGGACTAGATACATTTCATTATTCCTAGCGTTTGTTCAAGCTTTAGCTTTAATTATTGGTTATAGAGTATCTTATGGTATTAGTTATTTCCAATATATTCCAAACGTTGAATATAATATTTTCACATATATTTATATTGCAATTATTCTTACTGCTGGTACTGCATTTGTTCTTTGGCTAGCTGACCAAATGACTATGCATGGTGTTGGTAGTGGAACTTCTATTATGATCGTTGCTGGTATTCTTGCTAGTTTCCCTTCAATGATAGTAAATCTAGTTAAATATTTCATCACTGGAACAACATATCGTGTTGATAATTCTGCTGATGGAGCTTTAAAATGGCAAGGTCCATTCTTCTTTGTATTAATATTAGTATTCTTTATTTTAATAATCGTAGGTGTTGTATGGATGGAAGGCTTGGTACGTAAGATTCCAATTCAATATGCTAATAGACCTTCTGGTGCAAAATTAAGAGGTACTCAAAATTCTGATTTACCAATTAAACTTAATACAGCATCAGTAATTCCAGTAATTTTCGCATCTACATTACTTTCAATTCCAACTACTATTATTGGTTTCTTACAACAATCAGGAAAAACAGTAAGTATTTGGTGGGATTGTATATTTAATTATCAAAAACCTATTGGCTTTGCACTATATATGATTCTTACATTTGTATTCTCATTCTTCTATTCGTTCTTACAAATAGATCCTGATAAGACTGCAGATAACCTAAAGAAACAAAATGCATATATTCCAGGTGTTAAGCCAGGTGAAGCTACAGCTCAACATATTTCAAAAGTATTATTCAAAGTAACTTTATTAGGTGCTACATATCTAGCTGTTCTTGCAGCTTTACCTATAATTGTATCTGCATGCTTTAAAGATTTACCAGCATCAGTTCAAATTGGTGGTACAAGCTTAATGATCGTTGTTGGTGTAGCTATCGAAACAGTTAAACAAATGAAAACAACATCTCAATCTCAAGAGTATCGTGGATTCATTGAATAAGGAGAAATATTAATCATGCACTTGATTTTAATGGGTGCTCCGGGATCGGGAAAAGGGACTTACGCGGCAGTGCTTAAAAAGCACTACCGTGTACCCCATATTTCTACTGGAGAAATATTTAGAGAAGCAATTGCTAATAAAACACCAATGGGATTAATTGCTAAAACATATATAGATGAAGGCAATTTAGTTCCAGATGATATTACAAATGAAATTGTAAAAGAAAGAATTAAAAAAGAAGATTGTAAAAATGGATTTCTATTAGATGGCTATCCAAGAACAATCAATCAAGCGGAAAATTTTACTAAGACATTAGAAGAACTTAATATAGTTTTAGATGCTGCTGTAAACCTTGATGTTGATTATGATTTAGTTATTAATAGAATTGTTAATCGTCGTGTATGTCCTAAATGTGGAAAAGGTTATAATCTAATATCTTTACCACCAAAACAAGAAGGCATTTGTGATGATTGTGGAACTCCACTTTTTACAAGACAAGATGATAATGAAGAAACAATTAAAAGTCGTCTTAATGTATACGATAAACAGACAAAACCTTTAATTGCTTATTACGATAAACTTGGAAAACTAGTGTCAGTAGATAGCAATGGTTCAATTGATACTGTTGTTAATGACATTATTAAAACTTTGGAGGCAAAATGATCACAATTAAAAGTGAAAGAGAAATTAATTTAATGAAAGAAGCTGGTAGAATTGTTGCACTTGCTCATGAAGCAGTTGCTAAAGCAATTAAACCTGGGGTATCTACAAAAGAATTAGATAAGATAGCATATGATGTTATAATAGAAAATAATGCTATTCCATCATTTTTAAATTATGAAGGATTTCCTGCTTCAATCTGTGCATCAATTAATGAAGTTGTTATTCATGGAATTCCAAGTGAAAAGAAAATTTTAAGAGATGGTGATATAATCTCTATTGATATTGGAGCTATATATAAAGGATATCATGGAGATGCAGCACGTACACACCTTTGTGGTAATGTAAGTGAAGCAAAAAGAAAACTCGTTGAAGTTACTAAACAATCATTCTTTGAAGGAATAAAATTTGCTAAACCAAATAATAGATTATCTGATATATCACATGCAGTTCAAGTATATGCTGAAAGTTTCGGCTATGGTGTAGTAAGAGATTTCACAGGCCATGGCATTGGAACAAAAATGCATGAAGATCCAGCTATTCCAAATTACGGAGAACCTGGTCATGGAGTTGTTCTAAGAAAAGGAATGTGCTTAGCTATTGAACCAATGATAACAGAAGGAACATATAAAGTTCGCGTATTGCCTGATGGATGGACTACAATAACTCAAGATCATCTACCAAGTGCACACTATGAAAATACCATTGTTATTACTGATGATGGTTGTGAAATTTTAACAATTTTAAAGGAGAATGAAAATTAATGTCAAAAGATGATGTTTTCAAAATGGATGGAACAGTCGTAGAAGTTTTGCCCAATACAGTATTTAAAGTAAAACTAGATGCTAATGGACAAATTATTACCGCCCACGTTTCTGGTAAAATCCGTATGTATACAATACGCATTTTACCAGGTGATAAAGTGACTGTGGAAATATCACCATATGATTTAACACGTGGACGTATAACTCGTCGTAAATAAAAATAGGAGGTTCAAAATGAAGGTTAGACCATCGGTAAAACCCATTTGTGATAAATGTAAAGTAATTAAAAGACATGGACGTGTTATGGTAATCTGCTCAGCTTACCCTAAACACAAACAAAGACAAGGATAATATAGGAGGCTAATTTAAAATATGGCACGTATATCTGGTGTGGATATTCCTAGCGATAAAAGAGTAGTAGTATCCCTAACATATATTTATGGTATCGGTAGACCAACTGCTGAAGAAATTTTAAGAGCAGCTGGTGTTAGCGAAGACAAAAGAGTAAAAGATTTAACAGAAAACGAATTAACATTAATTCGTCAAGAAGTAGCTAAGCATCACGTTGAAGGTGATTTACGTAGAGAAGTTGCATTAAACATCAAACGTTTAATGGAAATTGGTAGTTATCGTGGCTTGCGTCATCGTAAAGGATTACCAGTGCATGGTCAAAGAACAAGAACTAATGCACGTACTCGTAAAGGCCCAGCTAAGACTGTAGCTAACAAGAAGAAATAGGAGGCGTAGTGAAATGGCTCGTAAAGTAGTTCGTAAACGTCGTGTAAGAAAAAGTATACCTTTAGGTGTTGCACATATTCATTCAACATTTAATAATACAATTGTAACTATTACTGACCCAGTAGGAAACGTAGTTTCATGGAGTAGTGCTGGTGCTGTAGGTTTCAAAGGAAGTAAAAAATCAACTCCATTTGCTGCTCAAATGGCATCAGAAGCTGCTGCAAAAGCTGCAATTGATAATGGAATGCAAAAAGTTGAAGTAACAGTTAAAGGCCCAGGTCCTGGTCGTGAAGCTGCAATTCGTTCATTACAAGTTGCCGGTCTTGATATAGTATCTATTCAAGATGTTACACCAGTTCCTCATAACGGATGTCGTCCTCCAAAACGACCTCGTGGCTAATAAATGTTTTTGAAATATTAGTATTTCAAGCAAAGATTACAAATAATTTTCAAATCATTTAATAGGGAGGAAATGAATGAGAAGAATTAAATTTATTAGACCAGAATTAAAATTGGTAAATGAGTTAGGATTAGATGATCCTAATTATTGTAAAATAACATTAAAACCACTTGAACGTGGATATGGTATTACTATAGGTAATGCACTAAGAAGAGTCTTATTATCTTCGTTACCTGGTGCTGCTATTGTAGCAATTCATATTGATGGTGTTCAACATGAATTTTGTGCAATCCCATATGTAAGAGAAGATGTAACTGAAATTATTCTAAATTTAAAAACAATTGTATTTACGATTAATTTTGATAAAAATGAACAAGGAATATACAATGATGATGAACAACTTTGTCGTTTAACTCTTTCTGTAAGTCTTCCTAGTATTGAAGAACAAAGAAAGAAAGGTGTAAAAGAAGAAAATTTAGAATATGCAAGAGTTATTAAAGCTAGCGATATTGCTCTTGACTCAACTGAGGTAATTCAAATCATCAATGTTGATCAACCAATTGCTACTCTATCTGCTGGTGGTAAGTTTGAAATGGAAATGTTCATTCGTAATGGTGTTGGCTACGTTAACGCTGACGAAAATAAACGCTTCTGTAAAGAAGGCAATAACCGTATCATGGGTCTTCTTCCAATTGACTCTATCTTTACACCAGTTGTTAAATGTCGCTATGATGTTCAAAAAACAAGATTTGAAGATAATTTTGATTGTGACTTATTAACATTAGAAGTATGGACAAATGGTAGTATTAAAGCAACTAATGCATTAAGTATGGCTGCTAAATTCCTAGATGAACATTTTTCAATTATTGAAGATTTAAATACTCTAATTAAAGAAAGTGAAAATATGACTCAAAAAGAAGAACCAGTAGTCAATAGTAAACTTGATCGAAAGATTGAAGATCTTGACTTATCAGTTCGTTCTTACAATTGTCTTAAACGTGCTAACATTAACACTGTTGGTGAATTAACACAAAAGACTGAAGAAGAAATGATGAAGGTTCGTAATCTTGGTCGTAAATCACTAAAAGAAGTTGTACAAAAACTTCGTGAAATTGGACTAGACCTTAAAAATAGTACGGGATCATCATTCTTAGATGATGACGACGACTCTGAAGAATAATATTGAATAGGAGAGTAAGAATATGTCATTAGGATATCGTAAGTTAAGTCGTAAAAGTAATCAAAGAAAAGCTTTACTTCGCGATTTAATCACAGATTTAATTTTAAATGGTCGTATTGAAACTACTGTCTCTAAAGCAAAAGAATTAAAAAGATTAGCTGACAAGATGGTTACCCTTGGTAAAGCAAATACACTTGCTTCTCGCCGTCAAGCTGCTGAAATGATTCGTTTTGAAAAAGATGATGAAGGTAATTATGCGATTCAAAAATTATTTAATGAAATTGCTCCAAGATATGCAGAACGTAATGGTGGTTATACAAGAGTATTAAAACTTGGTACTCGCCGCGGTGATGCTACAGAAATGGCAATCATTGAATTTATCTAAAAATAATTATTGATTAAAATACACTCTAGGTTTCTAGAGTGTTTTTTTGTTGTAAATTATTATTAAAAATTGTTATTTATGATATAATACTCTTGAGGTGATTATATTGAAAAAACAATTTTTAAGCATTTTTACGATACTATTAATTATGCTTTTGATAGTTGGTTGTGCAAATAAGAGTTTAGAAAGCGGTGATTCTGGTATGAGTCCTTTTGAACCAGGTTCTAAACATACTAACATAAATGATGGTATTAATAATGACAAATTACCCCAAGCTGGACAATTAACATCAAGCGCATTATTTGATAATGACCATTATGATTATTGGAAAAAATTAGTTTCTTCAACTGATAATGAAAAAGGTATATATGATAATTATGAAAATAGGTTTTCATTTAATACTAAAAATAGAATTAAAATTACACTTAAGAATGCTTCAGGTGTAGAAGTTACAATTGATGAACAAACTGCGAGAACAGATGTGAATGGAGTAGCATATATATATCCAACTGTCACAAAGGAAGAATACGACTTAAAAATTAAGTACGTTAATATTAATAATGAAACTATAGAACTTTCTAAACAAATTAATGGCGATTTTGAAATGTCTATAGATGATGCAAAGCCAAGAGAAAATGTAATTGAGCTAATGCTGATAATTGATACAACTGGTTCAATGGGGGATGAACTTGAATATTTAAAAAGTGAACTTGCATATGTGATTGAAGAAATTAAAAAGAATAATAATGATATAAGTATATATATATCACTTCTATTCTATAGAGATCAATCTGATGCGTATATTACTAAATATGTAGAATTTACCGATGATGTAAATTTAACCATTGCTGAATTGAAAAAACAAGGAGCAAATGGGGGAGGAGATTTTGAAGAAGCAGTACAAATTGCATTCAATGAAGCCTTACAAAAAAATTGGACATCTAAAAACTCGACTAAAATAATATTACATGTTGCGGATGCTCCTGCGCATGATCAAGACATTCAACAATGGAACGACTGTGTTTTAAAAGCTTCAGCAATGGGAATTCAAATTATTACAATTGCTTCTAGCGGAATTGATAGAAAAACTGAATATTTTTTCCGAGCACAATCTATGATAACAAATGGAGTGTATACATATTTAACTAATCATTCAGGAATAGGTTATGATCATTTAACACCAATTAGAGAAGATGAAGAAATAGTTGAATATTTAAATCTTATGTTAATACGTTTAATCAATGGAATACACACAGGTAAGTTTGAAGCGCCAATTCCATGGAATAATGCAAATGAAGGAAAATAATTAATAATATGATTGAATATCTTTATGTAATACCCGCCGCATTAATTGCAATAGTTCTACATGAACTTGGACATGGATTAGTTTCATATATGCTTGGAGACCCGACTCCTAAAAACGAAGGTAGATTAACACTAAATCCGTTAAAACATCTGGACCCTATTGGAACATTATGTTTAATACTATGTCATTTTGGATGGGCTAAACCTGTTTCAGTGGATCCAACTTACTATAAGAAGCCAAAATTAGGTATGACTTTGGTCGGACTTGCGGGTCCTATGATGAATTTTTTGGTTGCAATATTATCGTTTGTTTTTATAGGAATACTAATGTATATAAGAATTTATGTAGTAGATAATACTTTTATATATATCTTGTACAATTTCTTTAGTTATTTATCAATAATAAATATTGGCTTGGGAGTATTTAATCTAATACCAATTCCTCCTTTGGATGGATCTAAAGTTATTGGAGTTATTTTACCGAATAAGGCATATGAAGAATATATGGGATATCAAAAATATGGTATGTACTTTATGATATTTTTAATGATTCTATTGTCGGTGTTAGATTATTTTGGTGTTGAATCTCCTATTTCATTTGTTATCGAAAAAATTTATAATTTCTTTATTAATATAATCTTAAAAATAATAATTAAATAAAAAAATCCTCTTAAGTAAAATAGTAGTGCTTAAGGGGTTTTTGTTTTTAACTAGCCTCAGGTAAATATAAAAATAAACAATACTTTTTCTTAATTATATATATAATTTGCAAAAATGTTAAAAGTTTGGTATAATATACTGAAAAAGTTGAAAGTAACGAAGTTACATTTTGGAGAAAAAATATGAAAATTGAATTTAGAGATGTTAAATTTCATTATGATAATTCTGAAAATAAAGAAAATGTCATTAATGATTTATCCTTTATAATAAATCCTGGTGAAATGGTTGCTATATTAGGACATAATGGTAGCGGAAAAAGTACAATCGCTAAATTAATGATGGGGTTGCTTTCACCATCTCAAGGCCAAATTATCTTAGATGATATTGAAATTAATGAAAATAAAATTAGCGAGGACGAAATTGATCAGTTACATTCTAAGATGGGAATAATATTCCAAAATCCTGATAATCAGTTTGTTGGAGTTACAGTGGAAGATGATATAGCATTTGGATTAGAAAATCATCAAATACCTCGCGAAGAAATGATTGAAAGAATACATAAATATGCAAAACTTGTCAATATGGAAGAATACCTAAAAAGTAATCCCGAGGATTTATCTGGTGGACAAAAACAACGTGTTGCAATAGCTGGTGTTTTAGCAATGAATACAGAAGTAATTATATTTGATGAATCAACATCAATGCTTGATCCTAAAGGCACAAGAGAAATAATAGACATGATTAAGCTTTTAAAGTTGGAATATAATAAAACTATAATTACAATTACACACAATCTTGAGGAAGCAACATTTGCAGATAGAGTAATAGTTCTAAATAATGGATCAATAGTACTTGATGGTACACCAGAAGAAGTTTTAAAAGAAAAAAATATACTTGAAGCAAGTGGATTAAAGTTGTTAGATAGTTTAGCATTAATTGAAGATTTGAAAAATAAAAATTTTAGTAATAAAGAAGAGGTATTAAAACAACTATGGGAATTAACTTTCAAGAAGTAACATTTAAATACTTTAAAAAATCTTCAAAAAATACACTAAACAACATAAATTTAAACATTAACAATCAAGATGAATTTATTGCAATACTTGGACATACAGGAAGTGGTAAATCTACATTAGTCCAATTAATGAATGCACTACAGTTACCAACTACAGGTATGATTAAAATTGATGATAGAGTAATTAACCAAAAAGGTTTAAAAGATAAAAAAATTAAACTTAAAACTATTAGAAAACATGTGGGATTGGTATTTCAATTTCCAGAATATCAATTATTTGAAGATACTGTTCTAAAAGATATTATGTTTGGACCTAAAAATTTTGGACTTTCAACAGAAGAAGCAAAAGAAAAAGCAATTGCTGCAGCCAAAAGTATATATATAGATGATGATATATTAAAGAGATCTCCATTTAATCTATCAGGTGGACAAATGAGAAGGGTGGCTATAGCTGGGATACTCGCAAGTGATCCACAAATCTTAATACTTGATGAACCAACAGTTGGGCTTGATCCAAAAGGCAAAATAGAACTTATGGAACTTCTTGTAGATATTCAAGAAAAAACTCATAAAACAATAATAATGATTTCTCATGACATGAATGTAGTAGCAAGATATGCTACAAGGACTATTGTGTTAGACCATGGGAATTTAGTGTTTGATGGTCCTAAAAGAAAACTATTTTCAGATGTAGAAATGCTTCACAAATTTAATTTGGATTTACCCGAGTGTGCTAAAATAGCTTTAGAGCTTAAAAACAAAGGCATTATTGAATTTTCTACCTTGCCACTTACGAAAGATGAATTATATAATTTAATTCTCAAAGATGGTGATAGTCATGAATGAAAAAATGGTATTAGGTCAATATTATAACGGAGATAGTTTAATTCATAGACTAGATCCTAGAACAAAAATTTTTGCGTTAATAGTAATGATGGTTGTAACATTTTTAATACCTTTTAATAATTTCATTCTATTAGGTTCATTCTTTGCAATTATATTTGTAGTTATATGTCTAACAAGAGTTCCAATTATTAAATATTTGAAGAGCCTAAGACAAATTGGCTTTTTGTTGATTTTTTCTTTTATCTTTCAAATTTTTTCAAAAACATCAGGAACTATATTATTAACATTAAATCTCCAATTTTCATATATAAACATTATTGTAGTACTTTTAACACTTATTATATATATATTTATA